>Ga0302320_10008835_pt1 | contig 21802 bp, 15 predicted proteins | sample Bog_T0_3_FD_202130 | JGI IMG/M metagenome (GOLD analysis project Ga0302320, IMG submission 202130) | Peat permafrost microbial communities from Stordalen Mire near Abisko, Sweden - Bog_T0_3 | ecosystem: Environmental > Terrestrial > Soil > Wetlands > Peat | place: Sweden: Abisko, Stordalen Mire...
GCTTCCAAGCTCAACTTCTCTGCTTCGTGCACGCTGATGTTCAATCTCCAGCATGCCTAACCCTTCAGGCTCATCTTGTGTTGGAATCAACTTCTGCCTTCAGGCTCATCTTGTGTTGGAAGAGAGTTCCCGGCGCAAAGCCTGAGCGCAGGAGGTATCATCGTTCCACGCGGAAATCCGATTCCGGGCTGGGTCTCGAAAGACGGGGTCTCGAACTGTGGCTGGAAAGCAAACCGCGATGCGGATCGCCTATATTCTCACTTCGCTTGGCATCGGCGGAGCGGAGCGGCAGGCGCTGCTGCTGGCGGAGCGCATGGCGGAGCGGGGCCACGCGGTCACTGTGGTGACGCTGCGTCCCAGGCAAGCTGAAGAGTGGGCAACGAGCCTCGATCCGCACTACCTGGGCTTGCGCAAGACGCCGGTCAGCCTGGTTGGAGGTTTGGCGCAGGCTCGCCGCATCCTGCGCAGCTTTGAGCCGGACTTGGTACACAGTCACTGCTTTCACTCCAACATTTTTGCCCGGCTGCTGCGACTGGCAGGGCCCGCGGCGCCGCTCATCTCAACGATTCACAACGTTTACGAAGGCGCATGGCCGCGGATGCTGGCCTATCGGCTGACCGACCCGCTCTGCCGCCGCACCACGGCGGTCAGCGAGGCCGCCGCGCTGCGATCCATGCGGCTCAAGGCCGTGCCGCGGCGCAAGTGTTCTGTCCTCACCAACGGCATTGATACCGCTGAGTTTGCGCCCTGTTGCGACCGCCGCGCCCGCATGAGGTCACAGATGGGCGTGGAAGGCGAGTTCATATGGCTGGCCGCCGGACGCATCGCGCCGTCCAAAGATTATCCCAACCTGCTGCGGGCATTTTCCCTGGTCCGCGCAGCGAGGCCCGCCGCTTGCCTGTGGGTTGCCGGTGAGGGTTCCGGGGCCGATTTGGCCCCACTGCGTGCCTTGGCGGCTGAGCTTTCGATTGGCGATCGGGTGCGCTGGCTCGGGCTGCGGCGCGAGATGCCCGCGCTGCTGGATGCCGCGGATGGATTTGTTTTGGCCTCGGCCTGGGAGGGAATGCCGCTGGCGGTGGGCGAGGCGATGGCCATGGAGAAGCCTGTGGTTGCAACGGACGTGGGCGGAGTGCGCGAACTGGTCGGCGAAGACGGGCGGATTGTGCTGTCCAAGTCCGCGGAGGCGCTAGCGGAGGCGATGCTGGGGATGATGGAGGCTGCGCCTGAAGTTCGATTCGCCCTGGGCAGCGCGGCACGCCAGTGCATTGAAACCCGCTTCAGCATGGACGCCAAGGCCGACGAGTGGGAGGCGCTTTACCGGTTGGTGCTGGAACCAGATCGCTGACCGGTTGCGCGTCGCGGCTGACGCTGCTGCGGCGTTCTCGTCTCGTCTATCGCCGGCGCAGACTCTGCGAAAGCGGCCATGGTAGCCTTATCATCGAGTTTCTGGCGGTTCTTTCCGAGCTGTGAAACGGGCTCGGCGGGCGGCTGCGGAGGATGTGCAATGAGAGGAACAATGGCCGGGCGCGCGGTGTGCTGCGCTTTGTTGGTTGCGGTGGCGGGTGGGGTAAGCGGTGGAGCGCAGGCGCAGGCGAATGCGGGGCGGAATGCGGTGCTGGCGCTCGATCATGGCTGGCAATTCCGCGAGGTCACGGCGGCCGCGCAAGAGGCCGAAACCGGCTGGCTGCCAGCCACGGTGCCCGGCGACGTACACCTGGACCTGCTGGCCAACAAGAAGATTTCCGACCCCTTCTTTCGCGACAACGAAGCCAAGCTGCAAACCATCGAAACGGAGAGCTGGGAGTACCGGCTGGATTTCGATGTGACCCCGGCCTTGCTGGCGCGGGCCAACGTGGACCTAGTCTTCGACGGAATCGATTCCGCCGCGGAGGTCTACCTGAACAGCACGCAAGTGCTGTCGGCCGACAACAGCTTTCGCATCTGGAGGGTAGCCGCCAAGGCCCATCTGCACGCCGGAAAGAACCAGTTGCGGGTGGTCTTTCCCTCGCCGCTGAAGGCCGCCGAACAGGTTGCCGAGGGCGATCCGTGGCGAACAAAGACCTTGACTCAGGCCAAGACCTACATTCGCAAGCCGGCCTACGAGTACGGATGGGACTGGGGTCCGCGGTTTGTCACCAGCGGCATCTGGAAGCCGGTACGTCTGGAAGCCTGGGACAAGGTACGCATTGCCGATTTCGCCGTTCGTCAGCGGGACGTGAGCAAGGAAGTGGCCCACCTGGATGCGGAGGTGGAAGTCGAGGCTGCAAGCGCGGGCCCGGCCAGGGTCAGCGTGCAGTACTCTGACGCAGGCAAGCCGGCCATTCTCACCACGAGGGCCACGCTGCACGCGGGCCGCAACGTGATCGATCTGCGCATCGAGATTCGCCAGCCCAAGTTGTGGTTTCCGGCCGGCTATGGCGAGCAGCCGCTCTACGAGTTCACGGCGCAGGCCGGCGCGGGGGTGCTGACGGCAGAAGAGCGCAAGGTCAAGGTGGGTTTGCGTTCCGTCGTCCTGCGTCGGGAACTGGACAAGTGGGGCAGGTCGTTCGAGTTTGTGGTCAACGGCATCCCCATTTTCGCCAAGGGCGCGGATGTGATTCCCTTTGACAGCTTCCCCAATCGAGTCACGACGGCGGACTATCGCCGCATTCTGGAATCGGCCCGCGACGCCAACATGAACATGATCCGCCACTGGGGCGGAGGCTACTACGAGACCGACGAGTTCTACTCCATTTGCGACGAGTTGGGCATCATGGTCTGGCAGGACTTCATGTTCGGCAACGACTGGCAGCCGGGCACCTATGCCTTCAAGCTCAATATCGAGGCGGAAGCCGAGGACCAGGTACGGCGGCTGCGCAACCACCCCAGCATCGTAATCTGGAGCGGCAACAACGAAACCGAAGCGGCGATGGCCTGGGCTCCGCGCGCCACCCTTTCGCTGGATGTCAAATACCAGATGTGGCAGGACTATCTGACCGAGTTCAGCGGCATTCTGCCCCGCGTGGTGGCGCGGCTGGACGCGGAGACGCCCTATTGGCCCAGTTCGCCCAGCGCGGACTATGAGACCGTGACGCCCACCTTTCACACCGGCGACGACCACATCTGGGACGTGTGGCACGGGCGCGTTCCCTTCGACACCTACGAGACGCACCACACCCGCTTTGTGACCGAATACGGATTCCAGTCGTTCCCGGAGATGAAGACCATCGAGGCCTTTACCGAACCCCAGGATCGGACCGGCATCTTCACACCGGTGATGCTGGCCCACCAGAAGAACAACGAAGGCAACTCGATCATTCACGACTATCTGCTCAAGGACTACCCGGAGCCGAAGGACTTTCCGAGTTTTCTTTATGTCAGCCAGGTGTTGCAGGCCGAGGGAATCAAGATCGGCGCGGAGCACTTTCGCCGCTCGCGCCCGGAGAACATGGGGTCCATCTTCTGGCAGTTGAACGACTGCTGGCCGGTGGCGTCGTGGTCCTCGATTGACTATTACGGACGCTGGAAGGCGCTGCAGTATTATGCGCGTCGCTTCTACGCGCCCATCCTGGTTTCGCCGCACGTCGAGGACGGCTCGCTCAAGGCTTATATCGTTTCGGACAAGACCAAGGCCGAGCCGGCCACGCTGCGCGTGCGGCTGATGGATTTCGACGGCAAAGTGCTGCTGGAGGATTCGCACCCGGTGGACGTGACGCCGCTCTCCAGCAAGGTCTATCTTGATTGGCCGATGAAGAAGCTGGCCGATGCGGGCGCAGCCGATACGTCGCGCGTGTTTGTGGTGGCCGAACTCCAGACAGGCGGGGCAACCGATTTCGCGATGAACGGAAAACAAGTCTCGCGCAACATTGCTTATCTGGCGCCGGTGAAGGGGATTCATCTGAAGCCAGCGGTGTTGAAGGTCGAGGCCACGGGCGCGAATGGGAGTTACAATATCCGGGTCACTTCGCCAGTGCTGGCGCGCAGCGTGTTTCTCTCTTTTGGCGAACTCGACGTGAAGCTCTCGGAGAATTACTTCGACCTGCTGCCGGGTGAGACAGCGGAGATTACGGCAACGGGCGCGGCCACTCTGGAAGCGCTCAAGGCGCAGTTGAAGGTCATTTCGCTGACCGATGCGTTCGCTGAGAGTGGGCAGCCTGCCGCGGTCGGCGCCGCGCACTGACGCAACGCAAAAGGGACCGGAGCGCATTGCTCCGGCCCCTTTTGCCTGATGCTCATCGATTAGAACGCGAACGTAGCCTGGAAAAAGATGCGGCGCGCCGCCGAGCCCGTTGAGAACGGTCCGCCGGCCAAGCTGGTGGATTTTCCAAAACTGCTTCCGGGGCCCACCGTGGTTGAAGCAGCGGTGGTGGGAAGAGTGCCGGTGAGCGTAGGAATTACCGTACCGCTCGGCGTTCCGTAGTCGATGTTGTTGAACAGGTTCTGCGCCTGCACGTTGAAGGTCAGGTTGTACTTGTGGTTGGCGGGCGAGTCGAACATGCCGCGCGGGGGCCGTCCGCCGCTGCCGCCAAATCCGCCGGGACCGAATCCGCCGCCGGGTCCGCCTCCCGGCCCGCCACCGCCCGGTCCGCCGCCCCGTCCGCCGCCAGGACCACCTCCCGGAGGCGGTCCGCCGCCGTCTTGCCCACCGGTCGTGGTCACCTTGGGTCCGATGCCGAAGGTGCGGCTGACGCGCAGCATCATCACCACCGCGGCGGGCCCGGTGGCCATGTTGATGGGCAGCAGGGCATCTTTGCTCAACGGTTCGGTGTTGAGGCAGCCGAAAGAAGTTTGCACATAGTGCGAAGGCGTGGTTGTACGGGCCGGAACGGTGCAGAGCGTCTCGTCGAGGACCAGCGCCGGGCGGTTATTGAAGAAGTTGTCGCCCGACAGGTCGTTATTGGTGACCACGTTGTAGGGCTTGCCCGACTCGGCAATCAAGAAGGGATTGAAGCGAATGCCCCAGGGGGCCTGGTAGTTGGCCATCAGGAAGAGCATGTTGCGCGAGGCGAAGCTGGCGCGGCCGTAATCCTGGCTGAGGTCATAGGAGTTCGATGCTGTTCCCGTGTCGGCGTGTGCGGAGGTTAAGTTATAGAAGCCCATCACGTTGAAGTTGGGCGTCAGCCTGGCGTTGATGTTGACGATCAACTGGTCCTGCTTGAAGACCGCCTCGGGAAAGTACTCGTCCACGATGCCCGGGCAGTCATTCGCAGCCAAACAGGCTGCGTTGGTGTCTGGCCGTGTGCCGGTCTGCGTTGTGCTGCCGAACTGGAAGGTTCCCGGTTCAAATGCGTTGGCGTCGCGGGAGGCTGCCTGGTGTACGCCAAAGGAGTGCAGATAGGTGGCCGTGACCGTGGTGGTCTTGGTCAACTGCCGCTCCAGGCTGGAGCCGAACTGCTGGGTGTAAGGCGAGTGATAGTTGGGCGCGACGATCTGGGTGGTTTTGGTGCTGGCGCTCGAAGATGCGCCGCACTGGGTGGCCAGATCGGTGATGGTAGAGTTCAGCAGAGTGTCGAAGGAGGCGCTGGCGAAGCAGGTGGGATTGGTGATGGTGTTTAGGACAAGGCTGTTGGAGCCGCCGCTTTCACTCATCAGGTTCATCTCATTGCCGAGCGAGAAACGGTCGTAGAAGATGCCGTAGCCCGCGCGCACAACAGTCTTCGTCTTGTTGGTCTTGTGGCCGTCGAGCGCGTAGGCCATGGCCACGCGCGGCGCCCAGTCGCTGTGGTCCGAGATGTGGTTTTGCGACTCCCAGCGCAGCCCACCGGAGACGGTAAGCGCCTTGTTGACCTTCCAGTCGTCCTGCACAAAGACTGCCGCGTCGAAGACGTTGGCGACATAGCCGGGGGGTGTTGTGGCGCCGTTAGGGCCGGTGGTGTAGTTCAGCTTTTGGGGCAGGGAGCCCGTCGTGAGGCCGGGGACGAAGCCGTTCGTTCCCTTCGTCGTCAGTGCCGCCAGGGCGCTGTCAAACGTGGCCGCGTCGGCGAAGCTGAAGCTGCCGTTGAAGCCGCCGTTGGTGGAGTTGGCGTCGCGGTTATCGCGCAGGCGGGTGCCGAACTTGACGGCATGAGCGCCCAGCGACATGGTGGTCAGGTTCTGCAACTCCAGGTGGTCGGTGTGATCTTTGGACTGCTGCGACGAAGAGCCGCCAGTGGTGAAGGATTGCGTCACGGATACGCTGGGCGAGGTGGTGGTGAAGCCGTCGATCGCCGCGATGCCGCTTGCCGGCGCTTCCGAGGAGGCATCGCGCAGATACTGGAAGCGGGTTTCGTTGACGATGTGGTCGTTGACGATGACCGCATCGCTTATCTGGACGGTATTTTCCGTTGAGGTAGAGGAGGTGGCTTGCGTCGGCAGAGCGACTGTGCCGCTGAGGCTGTCGGTGTTCGAGTCGCGATAAAACTGGTAGCGCACCGTCAGCGTGTTCTTCTGGCCCAGTTGCAGGTCGATGCGCGGGCTGACGTTGGTGCGTGTGCGTGGATTGAGCAGCGCGCCGGAGCTGTAGTAGCCAATGGGGTCGTAGACGTTGGCGTTCTGGGTGTTGCGCCGCTCGGCGCTGATGAAGAACGAGGCCTTCTTCGAGAGCGACCCGTTGAGGGTTCCGTTGAATTGGTAGCTGTGATAGTCGGGAATGTTCTGGGTAAACGGGTTGCCGGTGTTGAAGCTCTTGTCGTTGCCCATGGCGAAGAACTGGCCGTGCAGCTTGTCGGTGCCGGGCTTGGTGAGGATCTCGATGCGGCCGTAGCCCAGCCGGTCGAACTCGGCGGAGTAGGGATTCTGGTTGATGCGAATCTCGCGAATGGCCGACTTGGGCGGCAGATTTCCGCCGGTAAAGCCGTCGATGTAGATCTGTCCGCCGTTGGGTCCCGCCGAAGGGCCGGCCAGGGCCGTCAACTCATTGGAGAGTTCGTCGGGGTCGTCGGAAAGCGCGTCCAGGTCCTTGCCCTTGATGACGATGGCGCTGGAGTTTCCGCCCGCCTCAACGTTGACCGCAGGCGACTCGTCGGTGACCACCACGCTCTGTTGCTCGACCTCGAGGGCCATCGAAATATCGACGCGCTTGATCTGTCCGGCGGCAAGCTGAAGGACGGGGGAATTGAACGGAGCGAAGCCGGCAAAGGTCGCGCGCACGCTGTAGCTTCCCGGCGCCAGTCCACTCACTGCATAGGCGCCGGCCGCGTCAGCGGTCGTGGTGGCGGCTGTTTTTCCCGCGGCATTGGCAACGATGATTTTTGCGCCCGGAATCAGAGCTCCGGTCTGATCGGCGATATGACCGCGCAGGGTGGCCGTAGCCGCTGCAGCCGCGGGCGGAGCCGGCGCAGGAGCCTGCGCCTGTGCCGCGAGAACTCCAGCCAGGCCCAACGCCAGCGCAATAAGAAAATGGATGAAGCAGTGCAATTTCGGGTACACGTATCCCTCGCTTGTTTCAGTTGAATGTGTGTGGGCCTACTGGGCTGTATCGCCCGCGCCGGCGCTGGCTCCCATGCTCCAGTTCGAAAGCAGGTTCTGGCTGGCCACCGGAGCCTCAAGCAGCGGCTCGACGCCGGCCAGCAGGGTGATGGCTGTTACCTCACTGCTTCCATCAGTGGCCACCAGCATCACGGCCTCGCCCTTCTTCAGGTCCGCCAGTCGAATGGACGGGGCGCGGTTGAGCATCTGCTGCGGGTCGCCGCCGGCTCCGCCATTCTGTTCGGCTGCTTGCCCGCTTGCTTGTCTGCCGGCTTGTCCGCCGGCGTCGCTTCCGGGTCCCGTCCGGGTCTGGTCCGGACCCGACTGCCCGGCGCCACGCTGCGGAGGTTTTGCGCCTTGGCCCGATGCGCCCGCAGCAGCCGCACCGGATCCGGCCGCGGAGCCGGCAGTTCCTTTCAACCGCGCCGCCAGCATCTGCGCCATGCGGTCCGGCAACCGCCGCATCTGGGCGTCCGCCGTGATGCGGATCGTAACCTGCTTTTTGGTGGTCAGATCCTTCACCACCAGCGTCGATGCTGCCGCGTCCAGCGAGGTGATGGTTCCCGAAATGTTGCGGAAGCTGCCTGAGACGACTTCCTCGGCATCGATCTCGACGCCGTTCTCATTCCTGGTTCCGAGCGCCCGCAACTGGTCGCCCGCGTGGATGGCGTCGATTGGAGCCGGCTGCGCATCGTCAAAGCGCACCGAGTCCGGCGCATAGCGCTTGAGCATGGTCGTCTTGGTGGTGTGCACGGTAATCGTTTTCGCCGCTGCTCCAGCGCCGCTGGTCAACACAATGACGCCGGAAGCAGGATCAACGCTCTTCACCAGTCCGCCGGTGCCGCGGCGCTGCCATTCTTCGCGGTCCTTCTGCTGCTTGAGGGCCACGTCGGCCTGCTTGACGGCGATAATCTGGAGCGCTTCGCTGGAGCCAGCGGGCGCGTTGGGGTCGAGCTTGACCAGCGCGCGGTCGCCCACGGCCAGGTCGCCGAACTGGATGGTCTCGGCGGTGCTCAAATCCTTTTGGCCGGGAGCAATGCGGCGCAGTGCGGCCGTCGATGGAACCTCGACCTGGACTGCCTGGCCGGCGTCGGTCTTGACCGTGAGTGTGGCGCCGCTGATGGCCGTGATGGTGCCTACAATGCGGGAGGGCGCCTGCGCGCGGACCAGCGGCGCCGTGAGCGCCAAAGCAAGCACAAGCGCCCCATGCAACTTCGAGAAAGAAAACAGTGTCTTCATCGTGCTCTTCATATGCCAGTTCTCCACGGGCCAGAGTCAACCGGCGTCCGGGTGGGAATCATCTTGTCTGTGTTGGTAGACGAGCCAGGCCGCCAAAAGGTTGAGGCAGTGGTTTCAAGGGAGTAGGGCTTGCGTCGTACTGTGAAGCGCTCCAAACAGATAACTTCCTTCAAGTTCCCAAGGGATTTCGAGGGCAGGATGAAGGTTTTCGGCGGGGAGTGAAATCGGGATTACTGTGGATTCTCAGCGGGAGCGGGACGGACTTACCAGAGCAAAGACCGGCTCGACCAAGCAGGGCGGAGAAGGTGAAGGCCTGTGGTTTCTGATCTTTGCCGCAATAGGTTGAGTTGCGGCAAGGATGGGGCGAACTTCGATCCCGGCTTGCTGCTTTTCCGCGAAGGACGCGGGGCTGCTACAGCTTGCCTTCGAGCCAATTGCCGAGCTTCTCGACGGGTAGACGGACTCCGAGAAAGAATTGGCCGAAGAGGGCGTAGACGGCGCTGACCTGGTCAAAGCGCATCTCGTAGATGAGTTTCTTGAAGACCACGGGGTCGTCGGCGAACAGGTCCACGCCCCACTCCCAGTCATCCATGCCAATGGATCCGGAGATGATCTGCTTGACCACATCACCGTAGCGGCGGCCGATCAGGCCGTGCTCGTGCATCATGCTCTGGCGCTCGGCAAAGGGCACGGTGTACCAGTTGGCAGTTTCATCGCGCTTGCGATCCATGGGATAAAAGCAGATGTATTTGGCCTCGGGGACGGCCGGGTAGAGGCGGGGCGCCATGGCGGCGGACTGGCGGCCGAGCGTGGCGGCGATCTGGGCGTTCCACTCCGGAGAGTGCTGCTCCAACTCGGCGGCGGCTTCGTAGGTCTTGCGGCTGGACTCGTAGAGGCCGAGTTCGACCACCGAGACGTAGGAGTGGCGCAGGTCGAGGAAGTCATAGAGGCGGATCTGGGCCAGTTCCAATTCCAGCCGATTCAGAGCCTCCAGAGAATCGCGGAAGTGGATCAGGATCAGGTCGCCCTTGTGGCCCAATTGCGAGAAGAGGGCCGAGCGGATGGGGGCATCGACGCCGGCCCGCTCCAGATCGTGGAACTTGCGCACGGCCTCCTGCGCGATGAGCTCGCGATCTTCCGGCGGGGTAGCGCGCCATGCCTTCCAATCGAAGCGGAAAAACTGGTGAAGTAGGCTGGAGCCTTCAAGCGTCAGCGGGACGGGGGGAAATTCGGACAATGGACCACCTCAAACCTTCCTTCAGGCTCCCCTCATCGTAACAAAACAGGCATATGGGAGGCCTTGCGGCGCTCAGGCGTGGGCAGCGAGGCAAGCGGGGGGGCCGGGGCGGCACGGACCTATATACTGGAGTCGCGCATGAGCGAGAAGATACTGGCCGTTGTGGTAGCGTTCGTCATCCATGTCATCGGGCTCGGGGGGTATGCGGGCATTGTGGCGCTGATGGGAATCGAGTCGGCATGTATTCCGCTGCCGTCTGAAGTCATCATGCCTTTTGCTGGCTACTTGGTCTATACGGGCCGATTCAGCCTCTTCTGGGCGGCGACGGCGGGAGCGGCGGGCTGCAACCTGGGGTCCGTGATCGCCTACTGGATCGGCGCCAAGGGCGGGCGGCCGCTGGTGGAGCGCTACGGCAAGTATGTGCTGATGAGCCACCACGACCTGGACCGCATGACCGTGTTCTTCGGGCGCTACGGCTCGATCACGGTACTGCTGGCGCGGCTGCTGCCGGTGGTGCGCACGTTTATCGCGTTTCCGGCGGGAATCGCCCGGATGCCGCAGGTCCGCTTCCACATTTATACGTTTCTGGGCTCCTGGCCGTGGTGCTTTGTGCTGGCCTATGCGGGCATGAAGCTGGGCGAAAAGTGGCACACGGACCCCCGTTTTTATGCGGTATACCACCGTTTTCACCTGGGGGTCGAACTGGCCCTTTTGGCGGGGATTGTGTGGTTTGTCTGGTCGCACGTGAGCCGCGGAAGACGGGCGGAAGCCGTTTAGGGCCAGACGCAAGGGCGTACACTGTTCGGTGCGTCGCATCAGGGTTTCTATTGAACTGCAAAAAAGCAGCACGCAAAGGAAGGTTAGGAGAAACGATGGAAACTGAACAGCAAGGCGGCCAGAAGACTGCCGAAGCAAGCAAGATTGCGCCCGCCACGGGCAAACTGGGTGTAATGGTGGTCGGCCTGGGTGCCGTGGCCACAACACTCATTGCCGGCGTGGAGGCCGTTCGCAAGGGATTGGCCAAGCCGATCGGTTCGCTGACTCAGATGGGCACCATCCGCCTGGGCAAGCGCACCGACAACAAGTCTCCGCTGATCAAGGACTTTGTTCCGCTGGCCGATCTGAAGGACGTGGTCTTCACCGGCTGGGACATCTTCGAGGACAACGTGTACGAGGCCGCGGCCCACGCGGCGGTGCTGGACAAGGGCCTGTTGGAGCAACTGAAGCCTTATATCGAGACCATCAAGCCTCTGCCGGCGGTCTTCGACACCTACTACGTGAAGCGTCTTCACGGCACGCACGTCAAGACAGGCAAGAACAAACGGGACCTGGCCGAGCAGGTCAGGGCCGACATCCGGGAGTTCAAAAAGACCGTGGACCGCGTGGTGATCATCTGGTGCGCTTCGACCGAGATCTTCATCCAGCCCACGGCAGTGCACGAGTCGATCGAGGCCTTCGAAAAGGGCCTGGAGAACGACGATATCGCCATTGCTCCGTCGCAGATTTATGCCTACGCGGCGCTGAGCGAGGGCGTGCCGTTCGCCAACGGAGCGCCGAACCTGACGGTGGACAACCCGGCCATGGTGGCGCTGTCGAAGAAGAACGCCGCACCGGTCTGCGGCAAGGACTTCAAGACCGGCCAGACCATGATGAAGACGGTTCTGGCGCCGGCCTTCAAGGCGCGCATGCTGGGCGTCTCGGGCTGGTTCTCGACCAACATTCTGGGCAATCGCGACGGCGAAGTGCTGGACGATCCGGAGTCGTTCAAGACCAAGGAAGAGTCGAAGCTCGGGTCGCTGGACTACATCTTCCAGCCGGAGCTTTACCCCGACCTCTACAAGGATCTCTACCACAAGATTCGCATCAACTACTATCCTCCGCGTGGTGACGAGAAGGAAGCGTGGGACAACATCGACATCTTCGGCTGGCTGGGTTACCCCATGCAGATCAAGGTGAACTTCCTGTGCCGGGATTCGATTCTGGCCGCGCCGATTGCGCTGGACCTGGTGCTGTTCATGGACCTGGCCAAGCGCACGCCGTCGTTGCGCTCGATCGGGATTCAGGAGTGGCTGAGCTTTTACCTGAAGTCGCCGCAGAGTGCGCCGGGCTTGTATCCGGAGCACGACCTGTTCATCCAGTCGATGAAGCTGAAGAACACCCTGCGCCACATCATGGGCGCGGACCTGATCACGCACCTCGGACTCGAGTACTACGACTGAGCACCTGCGCCACCTGCGGTGGGGCAAACTCTCGCTGTTCGCTCGCATGAGCCTTGGTAAGTTCTACCATTTGCAGATGCCTCCCGTTGGGCGGCGAATCCACGCAAAGAGAGCCCTTTCCGCAAGGAAAGGGCTCTCTTTGCGTGAAGAATGGAACCGCTGAATCCGCCATTGAAATAGGGGGTTGACGCCGAAGAGCCGTCTCGGGTATACGAGGTCAATGCAGGAGGAGGTCACGATGGGCCTGACCCGGGCGATAGTGGACCGTGGCGAAGCGGCCTTCGTCCGCCATCGGGGCATCCTGCTGGGGCTTCTTCTTCTTTCGTCCATCCTAATGCCGGATTCTCTGGTAGGCCGGGCGAGTGGAGATGCGCCGCCGCTGTGGTCCAACATCGTAGCCGCCGTGGTGGTGCCGGTGGCCGGTGGACTGATCGTCGACGTTTCGCCCCTGCTGGCGATGGGATGGATACTTCCCCTGGCGGTCTCGGTTTGCCTGGCCGTGCTGGCCATGGCGCCGCATACAGTTCTGTCGGAGGCGGCGGGTACCGTGGTGGCGGCCGCGCCCACCCTCTGGGTGATTTACTTTGCCAGCTACGCCGTCCGTTTATATCGCGACGACCAGCTCCCGGTCCTCAACCTGCTGCCGTCTCTCATCCTCTGGTTGAGCATGATGATGGCTGGTCTTTATTACCTCAATGACCTGGAACTTGGCCCTCGTGCGGTAGCGGCCGGCTATTCGATCGTCCTGGCTTTCTGGGCCGTCCTGTGGCTGATTTGGATTTGGGGCCAGCCTCGGATGAGGAATCATCCCGGGCCTTCTCAGTGGAGGACCCTGGCCAGGATACCCGTCCTGTGGGTGAGCATGCTCTCGTTCGCGAGCGTCAGTTTCCTGGGTGTCATCGTCCAGAAATTCGGAACGTTTCATTCCACGCCAGCCGAAGACTTTCTGCAAGGGCTGTTGAGATCCTTAGGGACGGAGAGCATTGCGTCCTCAGTATCTCCCGAGGCACGGGGAGCTTGCCTGGCGCTGGTGCTTCTCTTCTGGGCGCAACGCAGGCTCAGGAAATCCAAGTCGAGCCAGGCCGCGATCCTCCCGGTGCTGGCCGGGGCGCTGATTGCATGGGCCGCCTGCTGGATGCGTACCCCGCCCGGCAGCGGGCCTCCGTCCAGGTTGCCGTTCGAAGGCGCGCTGGCGGGCAGTCTGGCGCTTGCAGGCATTCAAACGGCCACCATCCAATGGTCGGCGGGGAAGCGCCATTCAGGGTTTGCCGTCGGAGCCGCCTCAGCCATTTTCCAGAGCCTGTTCCTGGTCCTGCCCTCGAATGTCTTTGACCAGGCTTCGTCGACTCTGGCAATCGCTGTCGTTGTTGCGGTTTCGGCAGGCCTGCTGATCCTCACGGCCTGGATGCTGCGCCAGCATTCATTGCGCTGCACCTAAAGCCAGCATGGCCGCCCATGCGACGGAACTTGCGAGCATCAGGACCACGGCACTGGCCAAAACGCGCCAGCCGACACGCGAACTGTCTGCACGGAACGGCGGGAGCGGATCGGCTCCTGCAACATGCTCCTTGACCCAATAGAGCCGCTCCCTGGGAGGCGGATGTAGCGCGCCCTCGTTCACCCCGACCATGTAGCGCGCCATGGTCCTGACCATGGCGTCTTCCCCGCCGTAGATCAATCCGGCCATGTCCGCGAGCTTCTCCGAATTGCGCCGCGCCTTCAAGACAAAGCAGCAGGTTGTCCACGAGATCAACAGATTGAGCAGCATGTAGCTGGCAGCCATGGCGAGGGTAGCGGCGTGCTGGGCCAACGACGGCAAGTTCAATTCCGGTCGATTCCCCAGCTGAAAGGGGCTGACGAGAAGGGTGACCGCCAGTTCAAACAGCAGAAACGGCAGGATGATCCGCCGGAAAGCGCCGGTAAACGCTTCGGCTGTCCGCCACAGCCTTGTATCAGCCTGAACCACGTGCCCGAATTCGTGTGCCAGCATGGCTTTGGCGCATTCCGGGTCGGAATCCGAAAGGAGGAGAAACCCTAGCGGCAGGAGCAGATGAATCCGCTGCCTGCTCTGAATGACGCCCGGAGTGCAATTGCGGCTGGATGCAAGGCGTGGAATCACCCGCTGACGGTCGATGCCCATGGCGGTGCAAAGAGCTTCAAGCAGCGCTTCGATGGAAGGCGGCACCGGATCGAGAGGCTTCAATCGGCCGCGCAGGACGGCCAGCCGGAAGTCGAGGGTCTCCGTCCAGGCCACCAATCCGACGATGGCGGTGATGAGAATAGCGCTAAAAAGCGCCAGGACAAAGAGGATGAGCGCAATGTCGGCCTGGGCCTTCAATTGGTTGGCGCGGAACATGTCTTCGGCGCCGCCAAATAGAAGGCCAATGTTGCTGGCCGATTCCGCTTCTCTGTTCTCAAAGAAGAACGCTACCAGCGCCAGAGCCAAAGGCAGCAGGATGAGGAGCAATACCATCCCCGCGAAGCCGGCGCGGACAGCCCAAATGCGGCGGCCGGCCCTGGTGGCGCGGTGGCGCCATTCCGATTCGAGCGCCTCTCTGCGTCCGCCGTTCATTTCTTGATCAGCCCTTCAAGCTGTTGGTGGAACTCGGCCGCGATCTCTTCGGCCTTTTCTGGGCTCAAGCCCTCCTCGACCAGACGCTTCCTCCACTTCTCCCGCGCCTCGTCCGGATGCGGCTTTGCGGATCGCGATGCACGCATCTCTCGCGCCAGTTCAATGCCCGCCTTCAGCGTCCCAATGAGAACAGGAATGCACTGCAGGGCCGCCATTTCGCCGGGTCCGAACTCGAACGTCTTCGGCCCCTCGCTGTCCAATCGGAGCGATCCTGTTGCCAGGTATTCCGCAATCATTCCCGGGCCTGCCGAGCCGAAGACGACTGACTCTCCCCTGGGCATCTTGCGGGCGACAATATCCCGGAGCAGATTGAATGCCGATGCTTGATCCAAGAGGCTTTTTGCGTTCATGGCACCGAATGTTACGGGAAAACTGAACGGCTGTCGACAGAAAAACCCGGCTGTGCCGGTGGTTCCGGGTGGACAGGAGCGGCGCGTCCGCCTTGTTACGCGGCCACGGCCTGGGCGAGGCGGCGGACGGTGAGGACGGTGATGTCGTCTTCCTGGCCGAATTCGCGGGCGGCGTCGGCGATATAAAAGGCTGACTGGTTGCTGAGGTTGTGGACGCGGTCGAAGCCGAACAGTTCGCCGGAGGGCAAGCGGGCCTCGACGACACCGTCGGACAGGAAGAGGATGCGGTCGCCGGGGTGCAGGTAGAGGCGGACTTCTTCGTAGCTGATGTCGGGTAGAACGCCCAAGGGCAGGCCTCCGTGCACCTTGACCTCCTGGCTGTTGAGGTAGGGGGGCAGGTGGCCGGCGTTGGCCAGGACCACTTCGCCGTTGGGGCCAAGCCATGCGGCCTGGCAGGTGGTGAAGCTCTCGCTGCCGACCAGGACGCGGTTGAGGGACTCGAGAATTTTAGCCGGGCTGCGTTCGGGGGTACGGCGCAGGGCTCCCATGAGCATGGAGACGTTCATGGCGGCCTTGAGGCCCTTTCCGGCCACGTCGCCGATGACCACCAGAAGGCCTCCGTCGGGGGTGGGCTGCACGTGGTAGAAGTCGCCGCCCACCTCGTTGGCGGGGTTGTAGATGGATTCGACCTCGAAGCCGGGGGTTTCCAGGCGCTCGTGGGGAATCATCAGCTCCTGGACGCTGCGGGCGGCGGCCAGTTCGCTGGAGGCGCGCTGCTGCTCACGCTGGACGCGCAGGAAACGGCCGAAGACGATGAGCACGATGACGAACAAGCCGGTGAAATCGGCAATGGCGGCGAAGTGGATGGGGATAGGCCCGGCCTGGACGGTGAGCGGGGAGTGGTAGCCGCGTCCGCCCCAGTTGCTCATGCCCCCGGTGAGCACGGGCTCGACCCATCCGACCAGGGTCAGGAGCAGGGGAACCAGAAGCAGTCCGGCCTCGAAGTTGCGCCGCAAGGTGGCGACGGCCAGGGTGATGAGGATGAAGATCAGCCAGCCCACAATCCAGAAGAAGCTGCCCAGCAGCCCGACGGCGAGCAGGATACCGATGGCCGTGTTCTGGCCCACCAGGACCACGGCGGGGCCGACCAGGGCCATGATGGGCGCGGTGTAGCGCAGCGCCCGTATGTACCAGCGGCGGCGCAGCGAGAGGAAGGCGATGAGGAATTCGAAGTAGAGATAGGCCGAAAGCAGCGTGAGCTGAAGATACAGGGCCACATACCAGAGCTGGTCGAGGCGAGCCGAGTTGCCAGCCAGCTCGACAAAGCCCAGGGGCGCCTGGGACAGCTCGTGCAGGGCCAGCCAGAGATATTCGGAATGGCCTTTCTGGGAGAAATAGAGCGCCAGCAGGAACAAGGCCAGGAAAATCAGCAGGATGGAGGCGACCAGCCGGGGAAGCCGCTCGAAGAGGCTGTGGGCGGTCCACATTTCCAGGGACTTCGAGAGGGCGTCGGGGGGGCCGAGCTGGAGGTTATGGGCGCCGAAAAAGCTGGTGTAGGCGCCGTATCCGAAGGGAACATAAATGGTCCGAACGGCCAGGGTGAGAGAGGTCTCGGAGGGGTCCAGGTTGAGGTTGTAGAGCCGGGAAACCTGCTGATATTTTTCCAGGGCGTCGGCATGGGGTCCTTCGGGCTGGATCTGTTTGCCGTTGGCGAAGACATCCACACCGAGGGTCTGGGAGTTGTAGGCCAGGTTGGCGTTCTGGGTGACGGGGAGCTCGATGAGCAGGGAGAGCGGTCCGTGGTTGGGGGCCAGTTTGATGTGGAGCCGGAACCAGGCGAAGGGACGCTGATGTCCCGGTGGAGGGGCGAACTGGACGGGGGGCTGGGGCTTGCCGTTCTGACCGGAGGGGCCTGAAGGATCGGCGTGGTGGTCTTCGTCCGCGACTTCTGCGATGGAGTCCTGCGCGTCGCGGAGAGACCAGGCGGAGTCGTCGAAGGCGGGCGAGGCGGCGGCCAGATCACCGCTGATGCCGACGCGCCAGCCTTTGTCGAGCAGGAGGGGGGAGCCGAGGCCGGTGGCGTCGAAAGCAACCGCCGGGGTGTGGGGAGCATTGGCCAGAGCGGGGCGTGCATGGGCGTGGGGCCGGAGGGCCTGTTCGAGCGGGCTGGGGCCCATCGGGGTGCGGGGATGGGTTGGCTGGGCAGCCAATTGAATTGCCACGCATACGGCCACGGCGGCCAGGCCCAGAATGATTCGGCGCAAGAAATGCCCCCTCGGTACTGCGTGCATTCCACTGTAATTCAGACGGATGCAAGCTCCAAGTGGAACGGAAAGGATGCGGAAACGGGTGGGATTGGCGGGGTTTCAGGATGCCGGAGCGGCAGAAGGGGGCCGGAATCGGCCGCGGGCGCGAATATTTCTCTTCCGCTGTTGCCAAACGGGCACGAAGTAGCGTCTAAATAATGGAGCGAAGCGGCTCGGGCCGCCCGGCCGGGAGCTGCGAGAATGGATAGGTGCCGGAGGTGAGGTCATGAGGACAGATTGGAAAGCTTCCAAGACGGCGGCGCTGGCTGGATTGGCGCTGGCGCTGGCCACGATGGCGTGGGCACAGTCCACTCCATCGAGTACGTCCACGGCCGGTCCGCCCACAGCAAGCGCACCCACGGCCCAGCCGGCGCCCGGAACGACGCCTGCCGGTGGTGACACGCCCGCGAGCACTCCCTCGAAGCCCGCGCCGGGAACCACGCCGGTGGGAGGCGATATTCCGGCGACCACGGTGAACCCGGACAAGGTGATTGAACCGGGCAGCCAGAAAGTCAACGTGAAGGCGGGGTCGATCGACGATGTGAGCGCGGTGGGCAACCGCGACATCGGCGGGCGCGGGATGGGGAACTGGTACTCGACCGACACCGAGATCAAGATGGGCAAGATGTATGCCATGGAGATCGAGAAGAGCACCAAGTTCATTAACGACCCGGTGGTGACCGAGTATGTGAACCGCATCGGGCAGAACATTGTGAAGAACTCGGACTGCAAGGTACCGTTCACGATCAAGGTGATCGATTCGGACGAGATCAACGCCATGGCGCTGCCGGGCGGCTTCTTCTATGTGAACTCAGGACTGATTCTGAACGCAGACGAAGAGGCGGAGTTGGCCGGAGTAATGGCCCACGAGACGGCCCACGTTTGCGCGCACCACGCGGTTCGTGAGCAGACCAGGCTGAACTACGCGCAGTTGGGCACCATCCCATTGATCTTTATTGGCGGCTGGACGGGCTACGGGATTTACGAGGCCGCGTCGATCGGCGTGCCCATCACGTTCATGAAGTTCTCCCGGGAGTTCGAGGCGCAGGCCGATTACCTGGGCGTGCAGTACATGTACCGCGCCGGATACGATCCGCAGGCCTTCATCAGCTTCTTCGAGAAGATCCAGGCCCTGGAAAAGCGCAAACCGGGCGCCGTGGCCAAGGTGTTTGCCGACCACCCGCAGACTCCGGACCGCATTCTGCACTCGCAGGAGGAGATTGCCCGGATACTGCCGCCGCGGGACGAGTACACGGTGACGACGTCGGAGTTCGACGACGTGAAGGCGCGGCTGGCGCGGATTGAGAACAAGCGCAGGCTGACCGACACCAAGGGCGGCGTCAAGCCCTCGTTGCGGCGGGCCAGCACCGGAAGCGGTGACCCAACCAGCCCTTCGAGCACCACCACCGACAGCAGCACCACCAGCCCGGACGACAAGCCCACGCTGCACCGCCGCGACGACCAGAACTGAGCGCGGCGGCCTCGGCCGCGCGGAATCGGCTTGTGCTGAGCGCTTTTGTGCGCTATACATGAGGGTAAGAGAACCCCGCATTCAGGTGACAGGGCTGGCAAGCTTCTTTGCCAGCGGTGCGCTTGCGCCGCGCTCTCCCAGGACACCCTCCCACCATGAAGAAGCCGCTGCCCATCGTTCTGTTCGTCCTGGTTGTCTTCCTCCTCTTTCTGAACTTGACCAAGATCGCTAACCTGGCGCCGCGCGAGCCGCCCAGCGGAACGGCTTTTTCGCTCAAGGTGCAGCATGTTGTGCAGTGTTCTCCGGATGAGATCACCCTGGTGGACAGCCATCAGACGGCGACTCACCTGGAGAAGGACGCGACCTGGCCGAACTGCTCGACGTTTCAGAAGGACGATGTCTTGGACTTCTACCTTTCACGGGGTGAGAAGACCAAGTTTCTGGGCCAGGAGAGAACCGCGGGGTGGCGGAAGGTATTTTAGACGCCCGCTGTGAGAGTCGATACGGCCGAAGACCGCCCGTCCGCGGCAGACCCGGAGAACCTCTGCTCTTCCGGTTGCTCACGAGCAGGGAGGAGAGCGGGCTTGGCGGCGCTTCCAGAGCACTTGGAGGGGTTTCGGCGGGGCGTATCTCTATGGGGTAAGATAGGGAATCAAGGCGATGACATCGAGCATGTGTCTCATGGGAAGTCCACGAGCAGCTCGCGGACCATTTCGCCGGTGAGGACGGGCGCATCGGGCCCCACATCAATCACCGGAAAGCCAGTGATGGGGTCCTCGATGATTCTGGCTTCGTGCTTTTTCCCCTTTTTGCGAGCGGTGAGCACAATCCGATCCTGCTCGACGGAGATATCGAGCGAATCGCCGGGGCGAATTCCGAGTTCTTCCCTGATGGGAACCGGAATCACGACCTGACCTTTGGCGGAGACTCGGGTCTGCATGGTAAGACAATCCTGCCTCCAACTTTGGTCCTTCTGAAGAGGAATGCCCAGAAACGCGAATAGGGGCGGACTGACTCCCAGGTGCCCAAAGGCGAGGCACCCGGGCCACCCATCTCCAGTGGTTGTTCTCACTTCTTCCGGCACCTGGGCCACCCGCCCCCTGGAAATTCCTGCCTGCTCTTCCAGGGGGACCTCGTTCACTTTGACTAGCCCTCGCCGGAAGCGTTACCCTTTGCCTGACTCAATCGACAGGAGGGAATCCCACCATGTCTGAATCGGCGCTCATGACTTCCGTCGCCGCATCCTGCTTGCCAATCCTCCTAACCTTCGGTCTTTCGGTCGCCTCCGCCCAATGTTCTCAGGTGGCGCGGCTGGAGGCGGCGTTCTCTGCTCCGCCCGCCGCTTCCGTACCGAGCAATCCGCCGGTTGCCGCAGGCAGTGAACCCTCCTCCTCGCCCGAGACAGCAAGCGGAGTGCGCTTCGCAACCGGCAGCACCATCACCGTGCTTGAAGACACGCCGTTGCAGGTGATCACAGACTCGCCCATCAGTTCGCGCACGACCAAAGCAGGCGCAAGGCTCCCTTTCACCGTGACACGCGACGTGATCGTCGGCGGAATCCTCGTCATACCTTGCGGCGCAAGGGTTTACGGAACCGTGGTTTCGGCAAAGCAGGCTGGGCGGCTCGCGGGAGCTTCCAATCTCACGCTGGAACTGACCGAACTGAACCTCGGTGACCGGACCTATCCCCTCTACACGCCTCCCTTCAAGGTTGTTGGACAAAGCAAGACGCGCCCAACGGTCAACAAGGTTGCAACCGGCGCGGCCGTAGGAGCGGTGGCCATGGATGTGATGGTCCCTACGTCACCCTACCCGGTTTCAGCCCCGGCTCGGGCCGAAGGTGACGCAATTATGGCAGGGGCCGGCGCAGGCGTGGGTGTGGCGATTGCGGCCAGTTCGCCGCCGTCCATCGCTCTGATTCCTTCCGAGTCCCAATTGGAGTTCACTTTGACGTCACCGATCGCGGTCTTTCCCGTCGATCGGCGCACGGCCGTGCGGCTTGCGGAAGGAATGCACCACGGTGGGCCGGTCCTTTACGTGCGCGGCGAGAACCAGTGACATAATCCAGGTTTCACAGGCGGGGTTGAGCCCTCTTCTGGAGGGAATTCTCGAGGCGTTTCGATAGCAGGAAGAGGCGGTTTGCGGTTTCAATCATGATCTGCAAGGCATTCTTCTGTGAGGGACGAAGCTTTTGACCTTTCCGAGGCAGAGGTTCGTGCTCTCCCAGGTGCCCACTGAGGCCTCAGACGTAAGCCAGCCGCCCGCTCATCGCGATGAGACTGCGATGAGCGGGGCACAGCATCTCACGCTATATTTTGATTCTTCGGATCGGATGAGCGGGCCACCTACCCCAGCTATCAGGAGCAATCCTCGTGGCTTTCGGCAGCCGGCATGGGCTCGTGCTGTTGGAAATGCACACCGAGGCTCCCAATTGCATATTGCGTTTTCTCCAGAGCGTGACTCATCTATGCCGGCATATGTCCATAGAGATATGTGACATTCCGACCTTCAAACGAAACAAGCAAATGCGGCGGCGTTCTGTGCTCTGAATTGTCGTATACATCGAGGAAATCGATTGTCATCCCCAATTTGTCAAGGACGCGGGGCAAGTTGGCCAAACTCTTTGAGCGTATTTCACTGATCGTATCCTCAGACCCGCTATGCCCGCCTTGATAGGCGCGTTGCTTTATTCGCTTGACCGATGTCTCCACATCGTCCACGCACACGTAAATGAACCAGACCACGAGCCCCCTTTTATGGTAATACTGTTCACTTAAGTATTCTAATTGCTTTTCGGACGTTGATCGGAGGCAGGGGAATACTTTGTCTGTGTCGGAGCGGAAAATTGCTCATCTTGCGCTTGACCCCGCGGAAATTGCGGCGGTTGCGGCTGGAGACGACGCGTTCCTCTATTATCTCGCCA
>Ga0302320_10008836_pt1 | contig 21801 bp, 19 predicted proteins | sample Bog_T0_3_FD_202130 | JGI IMG/M metagenome (GOLD analysis project Ga0302320, IMG submission 202130) | Peat permafrost microbial communities from Stordalen Mire near Abisko, Sweden - Bog_T0_3 | ecosystem: Environmental > Terrestrial > Soil > Wetlands > Peat | place: Sweden: Abisko, Stordalen Mire...
ACCGACATGAAGAAGGTGGCGGGCGAAATTTCGGATAACGCTGAAGCCGTGAAACAGAGCGGGATTGCCGACGAGCAGCAGATCGAGCGTGATACCGAAGGGCTAATCGGCTCGACCAGGCAGTTAGTGCTGATGCTGGCGATCGGCGGCGTCGTGCTAGGCATCGCGCTGGCCTGGCTGGTGGGACGCGGGATTTCCATCCCGGTGCGCAAAATCGGAGACGTCCTGCTCGAACTCGCCAAGGGCAACAAGAACGTCGACGTACCCTATGCGGATCGCGGCGACGAGGTCGGCGACAACGCCCGTGCCGCCATGACCTTCAAGGACAATCTGCTCCGGATCGAGCGGATCGAGGCGGAGCAGCGCGCGGCCGAAAGGCAAAATGCGGAACAGCGCAAGCAGGATATGTGCAAGCTCGCCGATGACTTCGAGGGTGCGGTCGGTACCGTCGTGAACGCGGTGTCATCGGCATCCGCGCAACTGGAATCCTCCGCCGGGATCCTGACGAAATCGGCCGCGCGGGCCCAGGAAGTCACCTCGTCGGTGGCTACGGCGTCCGAGGAAGCATCGACCAACGTTCAATCCGTGGCGTCCGCGACGGAAGAATTGACGTCGTCGGTCAACGAGATCAGCCGGCAGGTACAGGATTCGGCCAGGATCGCAAACGATGCCGTAGCGCAGGCGCAGAAGACCAACGACCGGATCGCCGATCTGGCGCTGGCGGCCAATCGAATTGGCGACGTCGTCGAACTCATCAATACCATCGCGGGCCAGACCAATCTGCTCGCCTTGAACGCCACCATCGAGGCGGCGCGGGCGGGTGAGGCAGGCCGGGGATTTGCGGTGGTCGCCTCCGAGGTCAAGGCGCTCGCGGAGCAGACCGCGAAGGCGACCGGCGAGATCAGCCAGCAGATCGCCGGGATGCAGGCGGCAACCGGAGAGTCGGTGGCCGCGATCAAGGAAATCGGAACCACGATCGCCAGGATGTCGGAGATTTCATCGACCATCGCGGCCGCGGTGGAAGAGCAGGGCGCGGCGACGCAGGAAATCTCCCGCAACGTGCAGCAGGCAGCCCAGGGCACGACGCAGGTGAGCTCCAATATCGTCGATGTCCAGCGCGGCGCGAGCGAAACCGGTAGCGCATCCACCCAGGTTCTCTCCGCGGCCCAGTCGCTGTCCGGCGAAGCCGGCCGGCTCAAGACCGAAGTCGGGAGATTCCTGGAGTCGGTGCGGGCGGCCTGATCCGCGGGGGACGGGGAGCGCATTTTGCATCGGGGAAATGAAGTGGCCTCAGATTCCCAGATACGCCGCCTGCACCTGCTTGTTGTTGGCCAATTCTGCGCTTGAGCCGTGCATGATGACGCGACCGCTTTCCAGCACGTAGGCGCGCGCGACCAGTGAGAGCGCGCGGCTGACGTTCTGCTCCACCAGCAGAATGGCGGTGCCCATCTTGTGGATCTCTCCGATTTTCTCGAAGGTGACGTCGGTCATGACGGGTGCGAGGCCAAGCGAGGGTTCGTCGAGCATCAACAGGCGCGGCTTTAGCATCAGGCCGCGGCCGACCGCGAGCATCTGCTGCTCGCCGCCGCTCATGGTGCCCGCGAGCTGCTTGCGGCGGTCGGCGAGCCGCGGAAAGATGCCATAGACGAGGTCGAGCGAGCGGCTGCGTTCGGCCTTGGCCTTCGGCACGTAGGAGCCGATCTCGAGATTTTCCTGCACGGTCATCTCGGGAAACACCTGGCGCCCCTCCGGCACGTGGGCAATTCCCAGTTCCGGAATTTTGTGCGGCGGCAGCGACGCCAGATCGATGCCGGCGAAGCTGATGCTGCCGGCGCGAAGCTTCACCAGGCCCGAGATCGCGCGCAACGTGGTGCTCTTGCCGGCGCCGTTGGCGCCGAGCAGGCCGACGGCCTCGCCCTCGCCGATCTCGATGCTGACATCGGTGATCGCGGGTACCGAGCCGTAGCTGGCGCTGACCCCTTGCAGCTTCAACACTCAGGCGTCTCCCGGGGTCGGCGGATGCACGTAGGAGCCGAGATAGGCGCGGACCACTTCCGGATTTTCCACGATCTCCTTGGGCGTGCCTTCCGCGATCTTCTGGCCGTGGTCGAGCACCACGATATGGCGCGCCACCGCCATGATGGCGCGCATTACGTGCTCGACGATGACGATGGTGAGGCCGCGCTGCGAAAGCTTGCCGACCAGGCCAACCGCCTGATCAATCTCGGAAGGGTTGAGCCCGGCCATGACCTCGTCGAGCAGCAAAAGCCGCGGCTGCGTCGCCAGCGCGCGCGCCATCTCGAGCCGGCGCTGGTCGATGGTGGTGAGGTCCTTTGCCGCGGTCTTCTCCCGCGCCGACAGGCCGACGAACTCGATCGCCTCGCGGGCTTTTTCGCGCGCCACGCCGATGTTCCGGTCGCGCAGAAACGCGCCGGTCATGACATTGTCGAGCACCGTCATGGCGCCGAAGGGCTTTGCGACCTGGAAGGTGCGGACGAGGCCGAGCGCGCAGATGTCATGCGGCTTCATGCCGGTGATATCATGCCCATAGGCCAGAACCGATCCGGCATCGGGCCGGTGAAAACCGGTGATGAGATGGAAGCTCGTGGTCTTGCCGGCGCCGTTCGGCCCGATCAGGGCCACGGTCTCGTTCGCCTTGACGGTGAAACTGACATCCTGCACCGCGCGCAGGCCGCCGAAGCGCTTGCTGAGACCGCGAATGACCAGCGCGTCTGCCATGGTGCGCCCCTACGCCCGCGCCGGCTTGCGGCTGATGTAACGCTGATACGCCTCGCGCATCATGCCCATCAGCCCGGTCGGCCGCCACAGGATCACCGCCATCAGGATCAGGCTGTAGACCGTGAGCTGCACCCCGCCGATGGAGCCGCCGAGCCAGCTTTGCAGCAGCGTCGAGGTGGTCTCCAAAAGGATGGTGCCGATCACAGGTCCCCAAAGCGTGCCGATGCCGCCGACGATCGACACAAGTGCGGCCTCGATCGAGATGTTGAAGGAAAACGCGGTGGGCGGATCGATGAAGTAGATGTACTGGATATAAAACGTGCCGGCGAGCGCGGTGAGGAACGAGCTGATCAGATAGATGTCGCGCTTGATCCTGGGCGCGTTGACGCCGATCGCCTCGGCCGCATCCTCGTCCTCGCCGATGGCGACGAGGTAATAACCCATCCAGGAGCGCTCGATCCGCCAGGTGATGACGAGGCCAAGCACGAGCAGGCCGAGCGCGACATAGTAATAGGCAGCCTTGGTCTCGAACTGCATCATCCACGGCGCGCTGCCGAGGTTCGGAATCGTGGTGCCCTCGGCGCCCCAGGCGAGGTCGCGGAACTTCAAAAAGATCAGCATCAGCGCCTGCGCGGTGGCGATGGTGGCGATGGTGAAATACGGGCCGCGCAGGCGAAAACACAGCCAGCCGATCGGCAGGCTCGCGGTCATCGCCACCACGCCGCCGGCGATCATGCCGATCCAGGGCGAGATGCCGAAGTCGATCTGGAGGATGGTCGAGGTGTAGGCGCCGAGCCCGAAATAAGCCGCGTGTCCGAGTGACAACTGCTTGGCGTAGCCGCCCATCAGGTTCCAGGCCACGCCGATGAAGGAGAACAGCAGGATGCGGATGAAGATGTCGATCGCAAACGAGCTCTTCACCACCAGCGGCAACGCCAGCACGATCACGGCCAGAACGGTGAGCCAGAGCCCGTTCCATGCCTTGGAGCCCCGCACTTACCGCACCCTCCCGCCGCCAAGCCCGGTCGGCTTGAACGCCAGCGTCAGCAGCAGCATGGCGAACACCACGATCAGCCCGGAATCGGCGCCGACATACTGGATGCCCAACGACTCCGCGATCCCCATCATCAGGCTGGCGATCAGCGCACCCATCACATTGCCGAGCGTGCCCAGCACGACCGCGACAAAGGCCATCAGCACGAAGACCTGTCCGACGAACGGATAGGCCGAATAGAACGGCATCAACAGCGACCCGGCGGCGCCGGCAAGCGCCAGCGCGATGCCGAGCGCGACACAGAACACGCGATTGGGATTGATGCCCATCAGCGTCGCCACGTCGCGGTTCTGGGCTGCGGCACGCATCGCCTTGCCGAGGTCGGTGGTGTGCAGGAACACCCAGAGCGCGCCGCTCAGCAGCATCGCCACCACGAAGGCGATCAGTTTGGCGACGGGAATATAGAGGCCGGCGATATGGAAGGCCTCATCGGAATACGAAGTGTGAACGGTGCGGTAGTTGGCCGTGAACAGCATCAGCGCCAGATTGAGCAGCAGCAGCGACAGCGCGAAGGTCAGGAATATCTGCGGCATGTCGTTCGGCCCCAGCACCCGGCGGATCAGGAAATGCTGGACCAGCACACCCATCACGAACAGCACCGGCATGGTGACGAGCAGCGAGGCGAGGGGATCGATACCGAACTGGCTGGAGAGGAAGAAGGAGATGTACATCCCGATCATCACGAACTCGCCTTGGGCGAAGTTGACGATCTTGACCACGCCAAAGATCAGCGTGACGCCGATGCTGACGAGTGCGTAGATGCCGCCGATGAGCAGACCGTTGATGACGGCCTGGGCCACTGTCTCCCACATCTGGCTTGCCGGCGTTCAGGTTTTCAGCAGCGGCGCGCGGGCATCTTCCTTGGGGAAGACGCTGGCGAGATCGCCGTTCTGCCATTGCACGCCGACCGGGCGGCCGTAGACGTTCTTGCCGTCGGGACCGAACTTGACCTTGCCGCCCGGCGCCATCGCCGCATAACCGGAGGAGACGTCGAGCGCCGACAGTGCCTCGCGCACCTTTTGCGGATCGGCCGAGCCGGCGCGCTCCAGCGCGTGGGCGATCATGAAGGTTTGTGCCACCAGGCCGCCGGCATATTCAAACAGGAATTCCCCGGTGCGCTTCCTGTACTCGGCGTTCACCTTCTCGCAGTCCGGGTTCATGTCGTGGTTCCAGTGCGCCACGCCCTGCAGGCCCTCCGCAAGCTTGCCGACGTTCTTGTAGAAATCCGGAATCACAAAACCGCCGGAGCCGCCGTTGATCGCGATGTTGAGGCCGACCTGCTTGACGGTGCGCACGATCAGGATCAGGTCGTTGAGATAGGAGACCGAGAACAGCGCGTTGGCGCCGGACGACTTGACCTTGTTGATCAACGGGCTCGCATCGGTGAAACCGGCCGAGTAGGGCTCGAACATCACGATCTCGACACCTTCGCCGGGCGCCAGTTCCTTCAGGCCGTTCGAGGTCGAGGTGCCGAATGCGGTGTTCTCGAAGATGACGGCGACCTTGGGGGTGTCGCTGACGAGTTTGGCCATCTGCAACTGCGCTTTGGCAAACTGCGAGGCGCGCGCAAACGGCGTAAACGTGTAGGTGCGTCCCTTATTGAGCTGGTCCGAGCTCGAACCGGTGATGATCGGCACCTTGGCGCGCTCGGCGACTTCGCTCGCGATCAGCGTCAGCGCACTGGCGAAGCAGCCGTGGATCGCCGACAGCTTGTTGCCGGTGATGAGGCGGTCGGTTTCGGTGCGCGTCACCGTGGTGTCGCTCTGCACGTCGGAGATGATGAGATTGAGCTTGGCGCCGCCGAGCGATTTGATGCCGCCGGCGTCGTTGACCATCTCGACTGCGAGCTTGGCGGCGGCGACGCAGCCGACGCCGATTTGCGCCATGCTGCCGGTGGTCGGGTAGAGCGCGCCGATGTTGACGGGATCGGCGGCCCAGCCGCGCAACGGCACCGCGCCAAATGCACCGGCGGCGAGGATTCCGCCGGTCTTGATCAGGAAATCGCGGCGGCCCTGCCGCTTCGGCGCGGTCCCTTTGATGCCAGCCCCGGTGTCGACGGAATCCTTGCGATCTCTCTTCATGGCGCTTCCCCTCGCGCGATCGCGGTACAGGCTGTCCGATCGCTTTAGCCGGATGCTAGCGCCATTAAAGATTGTTTACAATATAGTTTTCGATATTATTATCATAATCGTAAACTTGAGATCGCATGCTGCGCTATGCGCCGGACGGGCAGGGCGCATCTTCCAGATCGGGGAATTAATGGTCGAGAAAACCAGACACGCGACATCCCGACCGCGCGCATCCCGAGAGTTGCCGGCACCGCCGACGCGGGAACCGGCCGCCATCGTCATCGCCAAGCGCATCGAGGAGGACATAGTCCTGGGGCGGCGTCAACCGCGGGAGCGCCTGATCGAGCAGGATCTTTGCGATCTGTTCGAGACCCACCGCGGCGATGTCAGGCTGGCACTGTTCGAGCTTGAGAAAAAGGGCCTCGTGGAGCGCATCCCAAATCGTGGGGCGCTGGTGCGCGGATTGACGCCGCTGGAGGTCAGGGAAATTTACGCGGTTCGCGAAGAGCTTGAAGTGATGGCAGTCCGCATCATTCCGCTTCCGGTCGCGGCCATAGACATCGAGCGGCTGGAGCAATTGCAGCGCCAGCATACCGCGGCCATCGCCGCCGGCGACTTGCTGACGATGTTTTACAGCAACCTCAGCTTTCATCAGCTGCTGTTCGGCCTCTGCCGCAACGCCTGCCTGATCGAGACGATCGAAGTGCTGGCGCAGAAGGTCTACGGCATCAGATCCTACGCCAACGCATTTCCTGAATCGCTCGATCGCGCCCGCCGCGACCATATCGAGATGATCAAGGCGCTGCGCGGTTCCCGCCGCGACGATTTGGTGGTGCTGACCCGGCGCCATCTCAAGCCGTCGCCCGAGGCCTACATAAAGGCCTACGAGCGACGCTTCGGCAAAGCCGACCTGGCGCCGGCGTAGTCCGGCGTTTGTCGAACAGGGCGACGATTATTCGGCGCTGCTCACCAGCTTGATGCGCGGTTGTGCGGCCTCCATAAGGCTGCGATAGGCGGCGAGATAGTCGAGCGCCATCCGGCGGGCGGTAAACCGTGCCTCAAACTGCTTTCGGACCGCATGTCGGCTCAAACCCGAGAGGCGGTCGACCGCAGCCACCGCGCTGATTTCGTCCTCGACGATGAAACCGGTCAGGCCATCTTCGATGATCTCGGCGACCGAGCCGCGGTTGTAGGCGATCACCGGCGTGCCGCAGGCCATCGCCTCGATCATGACGAGGCCGAACGGCTCCGGCCAGTCGATCGGCAGCAGCAGCCCGATCGCGCCAGAGAGGAATTCCGCTTTCTCGGAGTCGCCGATCTCGCCGATATATTCGACCAGCGGATGGTTTTCGATCAGCGGACGAATGAGTTCATCGTAATATTCCTGGTCGGCGCGGTCGACCTTGGCCGCGATCTTGAGCGGAATACCGCACCGGATCGCGATCTTGATGGCGCGATCGACGCCTTTTTCGGGCGCGATCCGGCCGAGCACCGCGAGATATTCGGGCCGGCACGGTTGCGGCATCAGCAGGTTTTCAGGCAGGCCGTGGTGGATGGTACGCACCCAGTTGGCCTGCGGCACCGGTCGCCGCTGCGCGTTCGAGATCGAAATCACGGGTACGGAAGAGAAGGTCGTGAACACCGGCTGGTGCTCGGGCAGGTCGAGCCGGCCATGCAGGGTGGTCAGGAACGGGGTCGGCTGCCGATGGAACAGGGAGAACGGATAATAGTCGAGGTGGAAGTGCAGGAAGTCGAATTCCTCGTTGTCGCATTTTTGTCGGACGCGTTCCAGCATCACCATGTGCAGCGCGTTGGGGTCGCGGACCGATCCGTCGAGCCGCAGCGCTTTCGGCCATGTCGCGTCAAGTTTCGCAGAAGTCTGGGAATCGCCGCTGGCGAACAGCGTGACTTCATTTCCCAATGCAACGAGTTCCTCGGTCAGCCAGTGTACCACCCGCTCGGTTCCGCCATATAGTTTGGGCGGAACAGCCTCCGTCAGCGGAGCAACCTGCGCGATGCGCATCTCACCTTCTCCTGTTGTTCATGTTTGTGGATGAAGAAAAGCCCCTTCGTCGAGTCGGCACCGGCATGCCGAGATGGGAACGTTCTCGCATGTGCGAAGTTCCTTCCCGGAGCCACTTCTTCCTCACCACGGTCTCACCGATGACACTTCCCCCGATTAGCTTCCGTCACTGTCAGAAACTGCAAAATTTTTACGCAGTGATGGCGGCACGCGGAACCGGCAAGAAGCGTCGCGCATTTATTCCTCCGGGACGTATCCGGTCAGGTTCCCATCTCCTCCAATAGGTCCGCAGTCCCATGGATAACCTTTCAGGATACGCTCACCGTCCGTTTCCATTCGTGCTTCGCTACCTTCGCCAGCGCCTCGCGTCACATGTCGTGATTCTGACAGCCGTCGTTGCCGCAGTTGCCTGTTCGGTGGGCACGCAATATGGCGTAAAAAGTCTGGTCGACGGGTTGTCAGCCGGCCCGGCCCACTCGGGGAGTGTATGGCTGGCATTCGTTCTTCTGGTGTCGCTGATCGCGGCCGACAACTTCCTGTGGCGGATCGCCAGCTGGACCGCGAGCTTCACGTTTGTGGGAGTGACTGGCGATCTGCGCCGCGACATTTTCCGCCATCTGACCGGCCATGCTCCGAACTATTTCACCGACCGGCTGCCGGGCATGCTGACCAGCCGCATTACCGCCACATCCAACGCGGTATTCACCGTCGAGAACATGTTCGTCTGGAATGTGTTGCCACCGTGCATCGCGACTGTTTCCGCGATCGCGTTGATCGGAACCGTGAGCCTGTCAATGGCCGCCGGCCTGATCGTGGTCGCAGGCGCCATGGTCATTGCGATGTTTCATCTGGCGGCGGCCGGCAAGCCCCTGCATGACGATTTCGCCGACAAGGCCGCCGCGGTCGACGGCGAGATGGTCGATGTCATCAACAACATGCCGCTGGTGCGGGCATTCTGCGGCCTCAACTTCGAGCACGAGCGGTTCGACGCCACCGTCAACCGCGAACTCACCGCGCGCGGACGCAGCCTGCGCTACCTGGAAAAATTGCGGCTCATGCATGCGGCCGTCACCGTCGCGCTGACAATCGCGTTGCTGGCCTGGGTGATCATGCTTTGGCAGCGCGGCGGCGCCACCACCGGCGATGTGGTGCTGGTCTGTACGCTGGGACTTTCCATCCTGAGCGCGACGCGCGATCTCGCGGTGGCGCTGGTCGATGTCACCCAGCATGTCGCCCGCTTGACCGAAGCCATCGCCACCCTGCTGCTTCCCCACGAGCTGTGCGATCATCCCGAAGCCGAGCCGCTGGTAAAGAGCGGAGCTGCGATCGCCTTCAACAATATCTCGTTCCGCTACCCCGGCGGGGTCGGGGTATTCGACAAGTTCAGCCTTCGGATCCAGCCGGGCCAGCGTGTCGGTCTGGTCGGGCAATCCGGCGGCGGCAAGTCCAGCCTGTTCGTGCTGCTGCAACGGTTCTATGACGTCCAGCAGGGCAGCATCACGATCGATGGCCAGGACATCTCCAGGGTCACCCAGCAAAGTCTGCGCGAGGCGATTTCGGTGGTGCCGCAGGATATCTCGCTGTTCCATCGCTCGATCATGGAAAATGTCCGCTATGGCCGGCCGACGGCGACGGACGACGAGGTGCTGCGCGCGGCGATTGCGGCGCGGTGCGATTTCGTCGAGACGCTGCCGGAGGGTCTCGCCACGCAGGTCGGCGACCGCGGTGTCAAGCTGTCGGGCGGACAGCGGCAGCGCATTGCCATCGCGCGTGCGTTCCTGAAGGACGCGCCGATCCTGTTGCTGGATGAAGCCACCGCCGCCCTCGACAGTGAATCCGAAGAGGCAATTCGTGAAGCGCTCGCCCGCCTGATGCGTGGGCGCACCGTCATTGCCATTGCCCATCGTCTGGCGACACTGCGCCATTTCGACCGGGTCGTCATGCTCAAAGCCGGCAAGATCATCGAAGACGGTCCGCCGGATCGTCTGATGCAGGGCCAGGGACCGTACCGGGAACTGGTGACGCAGGAAATGAGCCGGCTTGCGACCCACGCTGCCTGACGTACATCTGTTTTTTTAAGTGCTGGTGTGGAGTCCTGGTGCGTACAACGCAAGGCTGGGGAGCCTATCGAGGTCAAATGTCAGCCAAAATCGTAGCGCAAGTCACGACGGTTCGGGCCACCGAAATTGTCGCGGAATCACCGTTCTACATCCCGATGACCGGGCCCGCGGCACGGCCGCGGCGCTCGCTCAAGCACGACGACACCTTCATCGTGCTCGACAGCCATGGCGACATCGGCGCTTCCGCAGGGGGACCCGATGGTCTGTTCAACGCCGACACCCGCTACCTCGCCCGGCTTGAGCTGGCGCTGGACGACGTGCAACCGCTGCTGCTCGGATCGAATTTGCGTGACGACAACTCTGCGCTGACCGTGGATCTGACCAATCCCGACGTCTACCGCGACGGCCGTATCGTGCTGCAGAAGGATATGCTGCATATCGTGCGCACGATCTTCCTGTGGCGCGGAACCGCCTATCAGCGGATCGGCGTGCAGAACCACGGTGACCGGCCGGCGAGTTTCGAACTGACATTGCTGTTCGACAACGACTTCGCCGATCTGTTCGAAGTGCGCGGCGAAAAACGCCTGCGCCGGGGCGTCGGCTCGAGCAAGTTGCTCGGTCCCGCTGACGTCCGCCTTGATTATAGCGGTCTCGACGGCAAATCCCGCACCACGGCACTGCATTTCGATCCGCGCCCGACCAGGCTTGCGGTGAACGCCGCGACCTATCAGCTCGAGCTGGCGCCGCAAGCGACCAGCGCGTTGTTTGTTGCCGCGTCATGCAACAAGCCCGCTACCCTCAAGCCGGCGCCGTTCTTTCGCGGGTTGCTGGCACACCGCCGCGAGATGCGGCAATCGACCGCCGGCGCCACCAGCATCGAGACCTCCAACAACATCTTCAACGAGGTGCTGTGCCAGTCGATGGCCGACCTCAACATGCTAATGACGGATACGCCGCAGGGACGTTACCCCTATGCCGGCATTCCCTGGTACTCGACTACATTCGGCCGTGACGGAATCATCACCGCGCTGCAAATGCTGTGGGTCGACCCCAGGGTCGCCCGCGGCGTGCTGCGGCGGTTGGCATTTTATCAGGCCAAAACGGTCGATCCGCTGGCCGACGCCGAGCCTGGAAAAATCCTGCATGAAATGCGCGGCGGCGAGATGGCTGATCTGCGCGAGGTGCCGTTCGCGCAATATTACGGCAGCGTCGACGCGACGCCGCTGTTCGTGATGCTGGCGGGGCTCTACGTCGAACGCACCGGCGACGAGGCGACGCTGGCCGAACTGTGGCCTTCGATCGCGGCGGCGCTGGGCTGGATCGACGGGCCGGGCGATCCCGACTGTGACGGCTTCGTCGAATATCAGCGCGCATCGGAACAGAGCCTTGCCAATCAAGGCTGGAAGGATTCCTACGACGCGATCTTTCACGCCGACGGCCGGTTGGCCGAGGGTTACATCGCGCTCGCCGAGGTGCAGGGCTATGTTTTTGCCGCCAAACGAATGGCCGCGCGTTGCGCATCGCGGCTCGGCAAGCATGACGTAGCGCGGCGGCTCGAGGCCGAAGCCAGGCTGCTTGCCGAGCGCTTTGAAGCGGCCTTCTGGTGCGAGGACATCGGCAGCTATGCGCTGGCGCTCGATGGCGACAAGCGGCCGTGCAGGGTGCGCACTTCGAACGCCGGTCAATTGCTGTTCACCGGCATCGTGCGCGAAGATCGCGCCCGCATGGTTGCCGCCGATCTGATGCGCCCGCATTTTTTTACGGGCTGGGGCATCCGCACCGTGGCGCATGGCGAGGCGCGCTACAATCCGATGTCCTATCACGACGGCTCGATCTGGCCGCACGACAACGCGCTGATCGCGCTCGGGCTGGCACGCTACGGCCTCAAGCATTCGGTCGCGCATCTGTTCAAGGCGCTGTTCGACGCGGCGAGCTATATGGATTTGCGGCGGCTTCCCGAACTGTTCTGCGGCTTTCGACGTGAAAAGGGACGCGGGCCGACGCTTTATCCCGTCGCCTGCGCGCCACAGGCATGGGCCAGTGCAACCCCATTCACGCTGCTGGAAGCGGCGCTCGGGCTCCAGTTCGACGTCCAGCGCGGCGAAATTCGGCTCCGCAACCCCAGTCTTCCGGCGTTTCTCAACGAGGTGGTGCTGCGTGATCTGCAACTCGGCGCCTCCAGCGTCGATCTGCGGGTTCGCCGCCATGGCGATGACGTCTCGCTGGAAGTGTTGCGGACGCGCGGCCGGATCCAGGTGTCCATCGTTCTCGCGCATTAAAAACGGCGTTTGATCAAGGGAGGCCGTATGCGCGCAAGTCTCATCACCCTCATTGCATTGGCTCTTGCCTCGGCGACGGCCATATCCCGGGCGCAGAACGACACTAACTCGCCTTCACCGCAGCCGCCGCAACAAGCGACGGCGGCTCCGGTCAAAGAGCCGGCGCCGCCGGCCTCGGTGACCATTATCGGCGCCAGCGACGCCCACGGCGTGCTCGGCCGCGATGTTCGCAGCCCGACCGACGAGGACATGGGGCACATTGTCGACGTGATCGTCGATCGAAGCGGTTCGGTGCGCGCGGCTGTGATCGATTTTGGCGGCTTTCTCGGCGTCGGCAGCCGAAAAATCGTGGTCGACTGGGGCGCGCTGCATTTCGGCCGCATCGCCAATAAGGGCGACGCCATCACGCTGGAACTGACCAAGGATCAGGTCACGGCGGCGCCCGAATACAAGGAGGATACGCCGGTCGTGGTGCTTGGCGCCTCGGGTAGCCTGCAACCGTTCAACCCGTGAGAATTTTGGGGAGCAAACTGTTGGTGCGCGCGTCCAGGCAGTGGCCCGACCCCATCGATGACGGCCGTGGCCGGCCGGCGGACCACAGCGGCGGTCCGGCGCCGCCGTTGCAGCCGCAGGCGCGCAAGCCGCCAGCGCCATCGCGCCGCAGCCTGCGCGGTCTCGACTGGTTCATCTTCTTCCTCGCGGATGTGCAGACTGGCTTTGGTCCTTTCATTGCGGTTTATCTGACGACGCAGAAGTGGACGCAGGTCGAGATCGGTCTCGTGCTGTCGATCGGCGGTCTCGTCGGGCTGATCGGGCAAATGCCGGGAGGCGCCATCGTCGATGCCGCCCGTTCCGAGCGGCGGATCGCAGGCATTGCGGTGGCGACGATCGGCTTATGCGCGCTCGGATATGCGGCGTGGCCGATCTTTCCGGTGGTGGTGGTGGCTGCGACGCTGCACGCCGCCGCCAGCTGCGTGCTCGGTCCCGCGATTGCCGCGATCAGCCTCGGTCTGGTCGGGCCGCTTGCGATCGGCGAACGGCTTGGGCGCAACGCCCGCTATGCATCGCTCGGAAACGGCGTCGCGGCGGCCGTGATGGGCACCTGTGGCTATCTGCTCTCGAGCCGATCGGTATTCCTCGTCACCTTCATCCTGGCGATTCCGACCTTGCTGGCGCTGGCGCGAATCCGCGAGAGCGAAATCGATGCCGCCCGCGCGCACGGCACGGTGCCACGCGAGGTACCCGACGCCAGCGCTACCAGCGTTTTCAACCTGCTGCGCCAGCGCCCCCTGCTGATCTTCGCGGCCAGCGTGCTGCTGCTGCAGCTCGCCAACGCGGCAATGCTGCCGCTTATGGCGGGTGTGGTCACGACCCGGTCAAGCCAGTGGGCGCCTGTGCTGATCGCGGCTTGTATCGTTGTTCCGCAAGCCATCGTCGCGCTGATGTCGCCGTCGGTCGGACGCAAGGCGCAACAGTGGGGGCGGCGGCCACTGTTGCTGATGGGTTTTGCCGCGCTGGCTGTTCGCGGCCTGCTGTTTGCGACCGTGAGCGATCCCTATCTGCTGGTGGCGGTGCAGGTGTTTGACGGCATCACCGCGGCCGTATTCAGCGTGATGATACCGCTGATCGTCGCCGACGTCGCCTTCGGCAGCGGGCACTTCAATCTTGCACAGGGCATCGTCGGCACGGCAACCGGCATCGGGGCGTCGCTCAGCACCGTGCTCGCCGGCTATGTCAGCGACAAGTTCGGCAGCAGTGTCGCCTTCACCGGGCTTGCAGGCGTGGCCATTATCGGCCTCGCCATGATCTGGCTTGTGATGCCGGAAACCCGGCGGCAGATTGATCCGTGATTCTCATGCATCCATGTTGCGCAGGCGCTGGCGGTTGCGAAGCACGATCTGACGCGCGCCGGAAAATCCGAGCACCCCTTGCGCATGGAGTTGCGAAAGCGCCCTCGATACCGTCTCCAGCGTGAGGCCAAGATAGTCGCCGATATCGCGGCGGCACATCGGCAGCGCCATCATCCCCGCGACCGCAAGCCGGCGGTCCATTTCCAGCAGGAAGGTGGCGACGCGCTCCATCGCGGTCTTGCGCCCGAGAAGCAGCATGTGATCTTCGGCATGCCGGAGGTCGCCGGCGGTCATCGCCCACAGCTTGCGCGCGACCTGGACGTCAACGCCGGCGGCCTGCTCGAGGCTGCGCCGCTTCACCAGCCGCACCGTGGTGTCGATAATGGCTTCCGCGGCCAGCCGGTGGATCGTTCCCGATTCGAGTCCAAAAACGTCGCCTGGCAGGTGGAAGGCACCGATCTGACGCCGCCCGTCGGAGAGCAGCTTGTAGCTGCGAACCGCACCCGAGATCACCTGGTAGACGTATTCCGCAGGCTCATCCTCGCCGTAGATTTCCTCGTCCTTCCGGTAGCTGAATTCCGTGGCGATGAGGCCCGCATGTCCGGTCACCGCGCCAAACTGGTCGAGAGAGGGGCTGGGAACCGGGCTGATCTTGTTGCCGATAACCGAGGTGCTGAGCGATTGGGTGAGCATGTGCCATCTCCTTTGCGGCGGATGGCCAATCGGTACCCGGTATAATTTGTTCTGAAAATTTCGTGCGATATCTTAGGGGAATCCCCCTACGTATATTACCGGAGGTCGGCAGCCGGTTCAGTTGCCGGGCGCAGGCCGGGCCTCCTGGATTGCCCCTCGAATACGCTTGACCAAGCTGTCCTCGAGCAGGGGTTTTTCCAGGACATGCCGAACCCCTGCAGCCGCAGCCCTGGCCGAGATATGCTGGTCAAGGTAGCCGGTAATGAGAATGATGGGTGCGGCGATGTCGCGGTTACGCAAACGACCGGCCAGATCGACGCCATTCATGTCCGGCATTTTATAGTCGATCACGAAGCAGTCGGCCCCGGTCGAATCCGCAGCGTTGAGCATTGCCGCGCCGTTCCTGAACGTTCGAACCTCAAATCCGTGCGTTTCAAGAAGGAATCGCAGCGAGCTGAGCACGCCGGCATCGTCGTCGACCACGTAGACCGTGGATTTTTTCGGTGGCGGCATTACGAAAACCCGCGGCCTGTGCTGGATTGAAGCTTTCAGGCTAACAGGCTTCACCGGCGCCGGGCTTGATTTAGCTCAATCGTTGAGCAGGCCGGCGCGCATCGCAAGCCGGACCAATTCGGACAGGCTGTTGGCCTGCATCTTGGTCATGACGTTGGCCCGGTAAACCTCGATGGTGCGCGGGCTGATGTCGTAATCGCGGGCAATCAGCTTGTTCGAAAGCCCCGCAATCAGCCCGTCCATGACCTGGCGCTCGCGCGGGCTCAGCGTTGCGATCCGCGCCGCGATGTCGAGGTTGATCGCCTCGCTTTTCGCGGCGGGCTCTCCTTGCCGGATCGCCAGCTCGATCATGCCGATCAGACGATCATCCTCGAACGGCTTCTCCAGAAAGTCCACCGCCCCCAGTTTCATCGCCTCGACGGCAAGGGGGATGTCGCCATGGCCGGTCATGATCACGATCGGAAACGTGCTGTGGCCGGCCTTCATGCGTTTCAGAAGCTCGATCCCGTCGAGGCCGGGCATGCGCACGTCGGAAACCACGCATCCGAAGTCGAGGCTCGGCAGGACCTCGAGAAAATTCAGGGCGTTTTCGAACAGCGTCACATGGAAGTCGGCGGAATCGAGCAGGAAGTTGAGTGAATCCCGCATCGCCTCGTCGTCGTCGATAACGTAGACCTTTCCCCTGTTCGACATCTCTCAACTCTCGTTTTCTGCTGCGGGCAGGGTGAAGCGAAAGGTCGCTCCTCCCTCCGGATTGTCCTCGGCCCACATCCGGCCGCCATGGGCTTCGATGATCGAACGGCTGATGGACAGTCCTACCCCCATGCCGGTCTCTTTCGTCGTAAAGAAAGTTTGAAACAGGTTGGGCTTGACGTCCTCGCGAAATCCGGGCCCGGTATCGGATACCGCCACCTCGATCATGTCGTCCGCGCCCGCGGCGTTGGTTGCGATCAACTCCCGCCGCGGCGATTGCGCCATCGCCTCGAGGGCGTTGCGAAACAGATTGACCAGAACCTGCTGGATCTGGACCCGGTCCACCAGAACCAGATCGAATTCGGGATTCAGGTTGAAGCGCAGCTGAATGTTCTGCTCGCGGGCGCCCGCCAGACCGAGCGCTCCCGCCTCCTCGATGAGTTTCGACAGGCTTTCGATGCGCTTTTCGGATTCCCCGCGCGAGACGAAGTCGCGAAGACGGCGGATGATCTGGCCGGCCCGAAGCGCCTGTTCGGCGGCGCGGTCCATGGCGTTTTCGATTTTGGCCGCATTGGGATCGGCGCTGTCGGCCAGCAGCCGGCGCGATCCCTTCATGTAGTTGCTGATGGCTGCCAGCGGCTGATTGAGTTCGTGCGCGAGCGCGGATGCCATCTCGCCCATCGCGCTGAGGCGAGAAACGTGAACGAGTTCGGATTGCAGTTCCTGCAGCCGGGCCTGGGTCAGCTGGTGCTCGGTCAGGTCGCGCACGAAGCCGGTAAAGTAGGGTTCGCCGCCGGATTGCATCTCGCCGATCGAGAGGTGCATCGGAAAGGTGGTGCCGTCCCGGCGTTTGCCGGTCACGATTCGTCCAATGCCGATGATATGCCGTTCACCCGATGACCGGTAGCGCGCGAGATAAGAGTCGTGGCGCGACCGGTCCGGTTGGGGCATCAGTTCGCTGACATTCTTGCCGATCGCCTCCTGCTCGGTGTAGCCGAACAGTCGCTCGGCCGCGGTGCTGAAGAACTGCACGATGCCGTAGCCGTCGATCACGATCATCGCATCCGGCACCGTGTCGAGAATTGAACGGAGGTGACTCTCCCGCGTCCGCAGTGCCTCCTCCAGCAGCTTCTCCTCGTCGATATCCAGAACAATCCCGCTGAGATGTCGCGGCGTGCCGTCCGCATCCTTGAAGATGCCGCCGCGGGCGCGAATCCATTGGCCGGGCGCCGGACTGCCGCCGACCCTGAATGAAACGTCGAAATTGCCCCCGGTTTCGACCACCTTGCTTATGGCCTGCTCGGTGCGCTCGCGGTCCTTCGGTTCGAGCAAAGAGAGAAAAAGCTCATAGGTAACGGGCTGGTTTGGGGCAAGACCGAACAGGCTTCTGGTGGTATCGGACCACTCCAGATCCCGTGTTGACAGATCGAGGTCCCAGGTTCCGACCCCGAATCCTTCGATTCTCAGTCTGAAATGGTCCTTGCCAGCGTCATCCGACGATTGGGGTGCAGCGGTCACGCCAGAGTCTTCACTTCCATGCATCCGGTTCACGCCACCAGCCTCCGCCGGCGTACTCCTTGCCGGTGATCCTACACGAGATTTACGTCCGAGTGGGGCCGTCACCTCAAACTTTAAAGCGTGATTCATACTTTCGTCCGGCCTGACATGGGCCCGGCGGATCGACCGGCTGGTCCGCCGTGCCGACCACGCCAGCGGCGGCCGCGGATTTCGCATCTGCAGACACTTTGATCTATCTCATCCTGCTCTCCGCTTCCGGGCCTAAAAATGCAGATGTTGGTAGCCGCGGAGAGACGGAATGACATACGCGACCGTTATGGTCAGCTTGGCGCTGGATCAGCCGAACGAGGCGCGTCTCGACGCGGCTGGCCAGATCGCCGAGCGATTCGACGCCGGGATCATTGGAATTACCGCGGCGCAGTTCAGTCCGCCGCTTTACTTCACCTCCGGCGAGCAGGCCCAAAGTCTGGTCGAGCAGGGTGAGGCATCGATAATGCGGCGCATCGGCGAGCTGGAAGGGCAATTTCGCGAGGCGACGAAGGATCGGGCCAAGCATATCGAATGGCGCTGCGCGGTCGATTTCCCGGCGCGGTTTATTCTGCAGGAAGCGCGTTGCGCCGACATCATCGTCAGCGGCAACGACAGCGGGCCGTTTTCAGACCCCTTCGCACTTGCCAGCCCGAACGATCTCGTGATGCAGGCGGGACGGCCACTGCTCATTGTTCCCAACGCGGCCACATGGCTCGATTTGCGAAATATTCTGGTGGCGTGGAAGGACACCGCGGAGGCGAGGCGGGCGATCGCCGATTCGCTGCCGATGCTCCGCAAGGCCAAGAACGTCACCGTCGCCGAGATCGTCGAAGGAGGCGACAGCCGGCAGGCCAGCCTGTCGCGGCTCCGGGATGTCGTCGGCTGGCTGTCTCGTCACGGCGTATCTGCCTCCGAACTGGTGCCGGAACAGAACGGAGGTCGCGCCGCCAAGGATCAAATCGAGGGGATAGCCGCCAACGTTGGTGCCGGGCTCGTTGTCGCCGGCGCATACGGCCATTCGCGATTCCGCGAATTGATACTCGGCGGGATGACGCAGCATCTCATCGCGCAATCCGCACGTTGTGTGTTGCTGTCGCACTGAACGCTGAATTACAGAATCGATCGGATCGCACCTTGTACAAATTTCTCGAGCAAACCGTGGCTGCCAACATGACGTGCAATGTCACGACGGTGAGGCGCGAACTCACCGTGCGCGAACTGGGCGAAATGTTCGAGCGCGACGATTTCAACACCTATCCGGTCGAAGAAGACGCGCAGGTGACCGGCATCGTAACCAAGTTCGATCTGCTGAAGTGCTTTGCCTTCACACCGAGCCAGATGGTTCCGCGGTACGGGGATCTGATGAGCCGGACTGTCGCCGACGTGATGACGTCCGAATTCATTTACGTTCACCCCGAGACCAGACTGACGCGGGTGCTGCAGCTGATGGTCGAGCATCGCATCAGGAGCATTCCCGTGATCGGCAGCGACCATCGTCTGGCGGGCATTATCGCCCGCGAGGACGTGGTCAGAGCGCTGGCGTCCTGCGCGCGCAGCGAGTGAAGCGGTCCACGATCCAGCACCGCCTTGCCGCGGTCCACAGCTCGCCTGCGATGGCTCTAAATCGTTGATAATGTTTGTAAAATCACGAGCGCGTGCGGACCGGCGAGCCCCAAATTAGCTCCCGTTGATCTCGATCAAATCGGTCATGACGCGACTGTGATTGGTTGATTCTTGTCCCTGAGAGAGAATTCGTATGAGCCCAAACGCAAAAACCATGACCACGGGCGAGAGCGGCCTGACGGTATTTTTTGTCCTGGCCGCCTTCGTCTGCATGATCGGCGCGGCCAAAGCCGTCGACGCGCCCTTCGCATTTCACGCCTCTCTCGGAGCCGTCGCCAGTCTTGCTGCGGCCTTCGCAATTCTCAACCGCTATTTCGACCGGCCTTTGTCGCTGCCGGTCCAGGAAATCAATGGCCGGCCCAATTACAACATGGGCCCGATCAAATTCGCCTCGGTGATGGCGATGTTCTGGGGGATTGCCGGATTTACCGTGGGCTTGCTGATCGCGTGCCAGCTGGCATGGCCGGTGCTCAATTTCGACCTGCCGTGGACCAGCTTCGGCCGGCTGCGACCACTCCACACCTCGGCCGTCATCTTTGCGTTCGGCGGCAATGTTCTGATCGCGACGTCGTTCTACGTCGTGCAAAAGACCTCGCGGGTTCGTCTCGCCGGCGATCTTGCGCCGTGGTTCGTCGTGCTCGGCTACAACTTTTTCATTCTCATCGCCGGCACCGGCTACCTGCTCGGGGTCACGCAATCGAAGGAATATGCCGAGCCCGAATGGTATGCCGACCTGTGGCTGACGATTGTCTGGGTGACCTATCTGCTGGTGTTCTTGATGACGCTGGTGAAGCGCAAGGAACCGCACATCTTCGTCGCCAACTGGTTTTATCTTGCCTTCATCGTCACGATCGCGGTGCTTCACCTCGGAAACAACCCCGCGGTGCCGGTTTCGGTGTTTGGCTCGAAGTCGTACATCGTTTGGGCCGGCGTCCAGGACGCGATGTTCCAGTGGTGGTACGGGCATAATGCGGTCGGCTTTTTCCTGACCGCCGGCTTCCTCGCCATCATGTATTATTTCATTCCCAAGCGCGCCGAGCGGCCGATCTATTCATACCGGCTGTCGATCATTCATTTCTGGGCCCTGATCTTTCTCTATATCTGGGCCGGCCCGCATCACCTGCATTACACCGCACTTCCGGACTGGGCCCAGACTCTCGGCATGACCTTCTCCATCATGCTCTGGATGCCTTCATGGGGCGGCATGATCAACGGCCTGATGACGCTGTCGGGCGCCTGGGACAAGCTGCGTACCGATCCGGTGCTGCGGATGCTGGTGGTGTCGGTCGCCTTCTACGGCATGTCGACCTTCGAAGGCCCGATGATGTCGATCAAAGTCGTGAATTCGCTGAGCCACTACACCGACTGGACCATCGGTCACGTTCATTCGGGGGCACTGGGCTGGGTCGGATTCGTCTCGTTCGGTGCGCTGTATTGCCTGGTGCCGTGGCTGTGGGACCGCAAGGGCCTCTACAGTCTCAAGCTCGTCAACTGGCATTTCTGGATCGCGACGATGGGAATCGTCCTCTACATCTCCGCGATGTGGGTATCCGGTATTTTGCAGGGCCTGATGTGGCGCGCCTACACCTCGCTCGGCTTCCTCGAATATTCCTTCATCGAGACCGTGGAAGCGATGCATCCATTCTACATCATCCGCGCCGCGGGAGGAGCGCTGTTCCTGATCGGCTCGCTGATCATGGCGTACAATCTGTGGATGACGGTGCACGCCAGTGAGGCGGAAGTACAGTCGCCCGTTGCTCTTCAGCCGGCGGAATGAGGAGCGATCAAATGTCATTCTGGACCAGGCATCAAATTTTCGAAAAGAACTCGATCATCCTGATCGTGGGAATTCTCGCAGTGATCGCCATCGGCGGTCTGGTCGAGATCACGCCGCTGTTCTACCTGAAGAGCACGATCGAGGTGGTCGATGGCATCAGGCCATACACGCCGCTGGAGCTGACTGGCCGCAACATCTATCTCCGCGAGGGCTGCTATCTCTGCCATTCGCAGATGATCCGGCCATTGCGCGACGAGGTCGAGCGCTACGGCCACTTCTCGCTCGCCGCCGAAAGCATGTACGACCATCCGTTCCAGTGGGGATCGAAGCGGACCGGGCCCGACCTTGCGCGGGTTGGCGCCAAATATTCCGACGACTGGCATGTGACGCATCTGACCAACCCGCGTGCGATCGTGCCCCAATCGGTGATGCCCGGATATCCGTTCCTCGCCGAGACCGAGGTCGATCCCGACACGATCGCGGATCATCTGCGTACCAACCGCGCCGTCGGCGTTCCCTATTCGGACGACCAGATCGCCAATGCGGTGGCCGATCTGAAGGCGCAGGCCGACCCGGACAATCCCGGCGCGGATGCGTTTGCCAAGCGCTATCCGAAGGCCGTGGTGCGCAATTTCGACGGCAAGGCGGGCATGCCCACCGAAATGGACGCGCTGATCGCGTACCTGCAGATGCTCGGCACGCTGGTCGATTTCAAGCTCTACAACGAAAAAGCAAATCTCCGCTGAGCAAATCTTCTCTGAGAAAGCAGAACGATGAGTGCAATCCTGACGCTCCAGAACTTTACATCGAATTTCGTCGCGACCTTCTGGACGCCGATTTTTGTCGGAATATTTCTCGCAATCGTGACGTACGCGCTTTG
>Ga0302320_10008837_pt1 | contig 21801 bp, 32 predicted proteins | sample Bog_T0_3_FD_202130 | JGI IMG/M metagenome (GOLD analysis project Ga0302320, IMG submission 202130) | Peat permafrost microbial communities from Stordalen Mire near Abisko, Sweden - Bog_T0_3 | ecosystem: Environmental > Terrestrial > Soil > Wetlands > Peat | place: Sweden: Abisko, Stordalen Mire...
CGAACTTGGGAACCTGGTGGACATTCTTGAAGTTGTGCTTGGCCTTGAGGGCGGGCACCACTTCCTCGGTGTATTTCTTGTAAAGTCTGGCTTTCATGGTTTCGGCTCACGGATTTGGCCGTGAAAAATTTAAATCTATGCCGCGGCGGCTTCGGCCTTCTTCACATTCGAGATGTGGATGGAACCTTCGCGCTCGACGATGGCGCCATTCGGGTTCTGCTGGTTCTTTTTCGTGTGCCGCTTGATCATTTGCAGGCCCTCCACAATGACGCGCTGTTTTTCGGCCAGGACGGCGATAATCTTGCCGCTCTTGCCTTTTTCCTTGCCGGAGATGACCGTGACTTGGTCACCTTTTTTAACGTGAAATTTGGTCATAACATCAAAGGACTTCGGGGGCGAGGGAAATGATCTTCATGAACTTCTTGTCGCGCAATTCGCGCGCCACCGGGCCGAATATGCGCGTGCCCTTGGGATTCATTTCCTTGTCAATGATGACGCAGGCATTGTTGTCGAACCGCAAGACCGAGCCGTCGGCGCGCTTGATGATCTGACGCGTGCGGACGATGACGGCGTCATGCACCTCGCCTTTTTTCACCGTGCCATCGGGCGCGGCGACCTTGATGTGGACCTTGATGACGTCGCCGATGCCGGCATACCGCTGATTGCGGCCGGTGACGCCGATATTCCAAGCAACCTTGGCCCCGGTATTATCCGCCACATCCAAACTGGATCGAACTTGCAACATAAATGGTTAAATGGTTAAGGGGATCAAGCGGCGACGGCGGCTTCCTGGACGGCGCGCTCGACGACGGCGATGAGCTTCCAGCGCTTCAATTTGGAAAGCGGACGCGATTCCTCTATGCGCACGGTGTCGCCGACTTTCGCCTCGGCCTTTTCGTCGTGCGCGTAAAATTTCTTGTAGGAAGTGATGATTTTCTTGAATTTCGGGTGCGGGAAACGGCGCTCCACGCGGACCACGATGGTCTTGGTCATCTTGTTGGACACGACCTCGCCGACGCGCTGTTTGCGCTTGCCGGTGGTCGCCACAGTTGCCGCCGCGGTATTGGTTGCTTCAGCCATACGATAGTTACAAAATTATTTGGCGGCCGGCTGGGCGGCCTGGTTGCTCAGCGCGGAGATGCGGGTTTCGACGCGGGCGATGTCCTTGCGCAGCGTGCGCAGGCGCGCGGGTTTCTCCAGTTGCGCGCTGGCCTGCTGCAGGCGCAATTGGAACATTTCGTGCCGGAGGTCGCGGCTTTTGGCCGCCAGCTCCACCAGCGTCAGGTCTTTGATTTCAGCAAATTTCATGGGTCTTAGCTCGCGCGGTGATGGCGCGAAATAAACTTGGTTTTGATCGGCAGCTTGCAGGCGGCGAGGCGCATGGATTCGCGCGCCTCGGCCTCGGTGATGCCGTCCACTTCAAACAAAATGTTCGCCGGCCGAATGACGGCCACCCAGCCTTCGAGGGGCGCCTTGCCCTTGCCCATGCGCGTTTCCAGCGGCTTCTTGGTGTAGGACTTCTGCGGGAAGACGCGGATCCACATCTTGCCCTTGCGCTTCATGTAGCGGGTGATCGCCACGCGGCAGGCCTCGAGCTGTTTGCCTTCCATCCAGCAGCGCTCCAGCGCCATCAGGCCGTACTCACCAAACGCGACGGTGTTGCCGCTGGTGGCCAGCCCCTTGCGGCTGCCGCGATGCATTTTGCGATACTTTACTTTTTCCGGCTGCATTGCCATAGCTTTTAGTCCTTAAATTTCAGTTGGCCGGGGCGGGCGCCGGCGGCGCTTCTTTCTTCTGGGGCTTGTTTTCGCCCTTGCAAATCCAGCATTTGATGCCGAGCTTGCCATAGACGGTGTTCGCTTCCGCGAAACCGTAGTCAATGTCCGCGCGCAGCGTGTGCAGCGGAACGCGGCCCCAATGGTACATTTCCACACGCGCCAATTCCGCGCCGCCGAGCCGGCCGGCCGCGCGCACCTTGATGCCTTCGGCCCCGAAATCTTTGGCGGTCTGCAGCGCCTTCTTCATCGCGCGGCGGAAGGAGACGCGGCGTTCGAGCTGCAAAGCGATGTTTTCCGCAACCAACTGGGCATCCAATTCCGGCTGCTTGACTTCCACGATGTCCACATACACTTCCTTGCCGGTCTTCTTGCTCAATTCCTCCTTGAGCTTGTCAATTTCCGAGCCTTTGCGGCCGATGACCACGCCGGGACGGGCGGTGAGGATGGTGACGCGGCAGCGGTTGGTGGCGCGTTCAATTAAAATTTTCGGCACCGAGGCCGTTTCGAGTTTCTTCTTGAGCAGGGCGCGAATCTCGCGATCCTCCGTCAACAACTTGCCGAATTCCTTCTTTTCGGCGTACCATTTGGAGCGCCAGTCTTTGTTGACGGCGACGCGCAGACCGATTGGATTGGTTTTTTGACCCATATTATTCGTCGGACAAAGTGATTTTGATGTGGCAGCGGCGCTTGAGAATGGGACCAGCGGAACCGCGCGCCTTGGGCTGAAAACGTTTGAGGGTAGTGGCGGTTCCGGCCACGGCCTCCTTGATGCGCAGGTTTTCGGGGCGCAACTGTTTGTTGTTTTCCGCGTTGGCGATGGCGGACTTGAGCGTTTTGGCGGCAAAGCGGGCGCCTTTGCGGGGCACGATCGCCAGCACGGCCTGCGCCTGCAAGGCGGGCAGGCCCTGGATTTGCCGCACCACCTCGCGCATTTTTTGCGCGGACATCGGGATGTTTTTTTGAATCGCGAAAACTTCCATAAGCTATTTGGCCTCCGCTTTGGCTGTGTGGGCGCCGTGCTTCTTGAACGTGCGGGTCAGCGCAAATTCGCCCAGCTTGTGGCCCACCATGTTTTCCGTGATAAACACGGGACTGAAAATCTTGCCGTTATGCACCGTGAACGTCAGGCCGACAAAATCCGGGGTGACGGTCGAGCGGCGCGACCAGGTCTTGATCGGCGTCTTTTGATTGGCGGCCTTGGCCTTCTGGATTTTCACCAGCAGGTGCTCTTCTATATACGGACCTTTTTTAATCGAACGTCCCATAAAATTTTACTTGGTCTTGATCGGCAGTCCGTTGCGGCGAACCACGATGAATCGGTTGGAGTATTTGTATTTGACGCGGGTTTTGCCGCCCTTGGCCACCTTGCCCCAAGGCGACATCAACTGCTGCCAACCGCCGCCGGACTTGGACTTGCCCTGCCCGCCGCCATTCGGATGGTCCACCGGGTTCTTGGTAACCCCGCGGTTGATCGGGCGGATGCCGCGATGACGGGAGCGGCCCGCCTTGCCGAGAATCACATTTTCATGCTCCGGATTGCCCACCTGGCCAATCGTCGCATAGCATTCCTCGTTCACGCGCCGGATTTCGCCGGAAGGCAGGCGAAGCTGGGCATAACCTTCATCGCGCGACATCAGCGTGGCCGAACCGCCCGCCGAGCGCACCATTTGGCCGCCGCGACCGGGGGTCAATTCAATGTTGTGGATGGCGATGCCCACCGGAATGGATTTGAGCGGCAGGGCGTTGCCCACTTCCGGGGGGGCGGCCGGACCGCTGGAAATCACGACGCCGACCTTGATGCCGACGGGCGCAATAATGTAGCGCTTCTCGCCATCTTTGTATTGCAACAGGGCAAGCCGGGCTGAACGCATGGGATCGTATTCGATCGCCGCCACGGTGGCTTCCACGCCGTGCTTGTTGCGCTTGAAATCCACGAGGCGGATCTTCTGCTTGTGTCCGCCGCCGATGCCGCGGGCGGTCATTCGCCCATAGACATTGCGGCCGCCGGTCTTCTTGCGAATTTCGACCAGCGACTTCTCCGGCTTCGTCTTGGTAATATCGCTGAAGTCCGCGATCGTAATGTATCGCGTGGACGGCGTCAGCGGTCTAAATGTTTTAACGGGCATAATAGCTAAAGTTTTTAATCAGCAACTTTTTGAAGTTGGCAGGCCATCAATCCTGTCCCTCGTCGGGAAATCAGTTATCGGTCTGCAAACAATGCTGTCCGTTCGACCTTGCGGGCGAAGGGAGCGGTCAATTTATCAAAGCGCGAAAGGAACGCAACATCTTTTTGAAACTTTTTTCGACACGCCAGCTATTCGTCTATCGTCAATCGTCATTTCCCCGTCCTCCTTGCGCGTGACAATTCCGGCGGGACATTGTCTAATCGGCGGTGAAAGCACTCATGAACGATCCAGCTGAACGCCCCGAATTGATGGAGCGCCCGACTGCCGCCGGCTGGCCGGCGAAGGAAATTGGCGCCCTCTATGAGGAACACCACCGCGCGATTTATTATCTCGCGCTCCGCTTTCTGGGGGATCCGCAGCGGGCCGAAGACGCCACCCATGACGTTTTTCTCAAGGCTTTCCGCAAGCTGGACCAATTTCGCGGCGATGCCTCCGCCCGCACCTGGCTTTACCGCATCGCCATCAACCATTGCCAGAATCTCCAGCAAACGTGGCACCACCGCCACGTGTTCGCCAACTCCGAGGACGCAGTTTGGGAACAGTCCGCCGCCAAAACCGATTCGCCCGTGCGCGTGCTGGAAACCAAGGAGTTGGGCCAGCGCATCCAGAAGACGCTGGATTGCCTCTCCGATGAATACCGCCTGCTGCTCCTGCTGGTCGCCGACGAGGAATTGAGCTATGACCAAGTCGCCGCGCTCGTGGGCCAGTCCACCGACGCCGTGCGCGGCAAGCTGCATCGCGCCCGGAAAGCATTCATTGCCCACTTCGAAAAAACCGCCTGAAGCCTATGAAACAACAGTCCAAACTTTCGCAGGAACAACAGCACGCCGAACAACTGGCTGCCGCCCACACAACCCGGCAGCAGGCCGGCCAGGAATTCGCCAGCGCGGAGGAATTGCTCCGCTTCGACGCCAAACAAATCGCCGTGCCGCCGCAGATCGCCGAACGGCTCAAACAGTCCGCCGGCAACCTCCCGCCGCCGCCCCGCCGTTCGTGGTGGAAAAATTTGCTCGGACAGTGACGGCATGAAAGTCTTCTGGCAACAATTCAGCGCCGCCCTGACGCCCGGGGTGCGCACCTTGCTCCTCCTGCTGACGGTGGTCTATCTATCGGCCCTCGCCGGCACACTGACGCGCACGGTGGATTTGCAGCATTGGCTGGCCGCCAGCGCGCCGGATGTCTGGCGCGGCCAGATCTGGCGCATCGTTACCTACGCGCTGTTGCCGGCGGGGATTATGGATTTTGTGATGAACGCGTTCGCCTTGGTTCTGCTGGGCTCGAGGTTTGAACGGCATTGGTCCCGGCGCGAACTCTGGCTGTTCTGTGGCATCGCCGCCGCCGGGGCCGGAGTCGCCAACGTGCTTTTGGCCGGGGCTGGTTCACCTCCTTTAACGGGTGCCGCGCCCATGATGGTCGGCTTGCTCATTGCGTGGGCCTTCATTTCAGGGCATGAAGTCGTGCTCCTTCCGTTGCTAGGACAGTCCACGGTCCGTCAGTTGGTATTGGTTTTGGCCGCCGTCAGTATTCTCGTAATGCTTTTTTCCGCCGGCCTGACCGCCGCCCTGGTTTTGGCGTCTGGCGCACTGGCCGGATGGATTTATCTGCGGCTCCGCCAGAAATGGCTGATGACCCGCGCCAGCCGCGCCGTCCATTCCGAACGCATCCAGCGCCTGGAACTATGATGTGCGCAAAACCCATGAAGCCGGTTGCGGCTCGTGCGTTTCTCCCGCTCCCCGGGGGAGAGGGCCGGCGTGAGGGCGGACGTTATTCATACTCGCTTCTCTCCCGGGAGGAGAGCGAGGAATCAAAGACCGCGTCAAGTTGCGCCCGTCGCGCGCTGATGGCCGCCGAGCGCGCCCCCATCGCCCGCGCCATGCTGGCCGACTGCCATTTCTGCGCCCACCATTGCGGCGCAAACCGGCTGGCGGGAGAAACCGGCCCGTGCCACGCCGGCGCCGAAACCCGCTTTTTCTCCGCGCAAACCGAAGTGGCGGACGAACTCGAATTGCTTCCCACCTTCGCCGTGGCCTTGAGCGGCTGCGATCTGCGCTGTGACTTTTGCATCACCGGCGCGTGGAGCTGGAATCCAGGCGCCGGGCTTGCCTTTGCCGCGGCTGGCCTGGCCGCAAAAGCCGGGGCCGCTTTGCAAACGGGTGCGCGCACCATCATGGTGCTCGGCGGCGAGCCAACCATTCATCTTCCGGCCGTGCTGGAATTCGTCTCGCAGTTGCCGGACACCGCAACGCTGGTCTGGAAATCCAACGCGCATGGCTCGGCCCAGGCGCGCGTGCTGCTCGATGGCCTGTTTGACATCTGGCTGGCGGATTTCAAATTCGGCAACGACGCCTGCGCGTTGCGCCTGGCGAAAACGCCGGATTATCTCCGGATCGTCCGGGAGAATCTGCTGTGGGCCAACGACCACAGTGAACTGATCGTGCGCCACTTGCTGATGCCGGGCCATGTCGAGTGTTGCTGGCGGCCGGTGGCGGAGTGGCTGGCGCAGAACCTGTCCGGCGTCAAAGTGAGCTTGCGCGACGGCTTCTGGCCCGCGTGGCACGCGCGGCGGCATCCGGAGTTCTCCGCGCCGGTATCAAAAGCCGAATTCAAGCGCGCTGATGAATTGGCCCTGGCACTCGGGTTGAACTTGATTGAATGACCCCGCCATGCAAACTCCAAATCATTCCAATCGCCTTGCGCCAGGATTCCAAGCGGCGGGAACGATTGGCTTGGACTATGAAAAGCAAACCCTGCAAAACTGAAACGTATCTGACGGAATTGCTGATTCACCCGGATGGCCGCATTCTCGCGCACAATCTTACGCCGGCGCTGGCGCGGGTGCTGGCGGCATTGAATCCGCGCGACCCGGCCATGCGCCGCCGCGCGAGCGTTCCAGGTGGCACAGGCGGCTCGCCTGTCCCGTCCGGCGACGCGCCGGGCGGAACGGAGACGACGATGGGTGGTAAGCGAGGCGGCCGGGTGGTAATGCCGCCTCCACCCATTCCGGTCGGCGAGCCGCCGACCGGGGCGGGCGGGTCGCCCGCGCCACCCATTTTTCAGGCACCCTGCGGAAAGATTTGAATCATGAACTTCCAAACTGAAATCGAAACGCTCATCCGGGCGCGCTATCCGATCCTTTACCTCATCTCCAGCGAGGAAATGCGCGTGCAAAACGTGGTGGTTGAGATCGCCAAAAAACGGCAAAAAAAAGTGTTCGAATGGAGCTACAGCACCGGCCTCGTGCCCGCCGGCACATCCATCCAGTCTCAGAAAAGCCGCAACCCCGCGACCAAGGACCCGCTCATGGCCCTGGACCAGGTCATCGAGCAGGTCGAGCCGGCGATTTTCATTTTCAAGGACTTCCATCCCTTCCTGACCAAGAACAATTTCGCCATCGTCCGCAAGCTCAAGGAAATCGCCCTGCACCTCAAGAACAGTTTCAAGACCATCGTGCTGATTTCGCCCATGCTCGAAATCCCGACGGAACTGGAGAAGGAAATCACCGTGCTGAATTATCCGCTGCCGTCGCGCGACGACCTGAGCGCGCTGCTGGACCGGATCATCGAGGACGTGCGGCAGTTCAAGCAGGTCAAAATTGAGCTGGATGAGGCCGGGCGCGAGCGGCTGTTGCAGGCGGCGCTGGGGCTTACGCTGGGCGAGGCGGAAAATGTGTTTGCCAAAATCATCGTCAAGGACGAGCGCCTGAGCGGCGATGACGTGAACGAAGTATTCGCCGAGAAACAGCAGATCATCCGCAAAAGCGGCCTGCTGGAGTACTATTCGACCGGTGAAAGCTTTGCGAACGTCGGCGGCCTCGCAATTCTGAAGGACTGGCTGAACAAGCGCTCGGCTGCCTTCACCAAGGAGGCCCGCGCGTTCGGCTTGCCCGCGCCCAAGGGTATTTTGATGCTCGGCGTGCAGGGCTGCGGCAAGAGCCTGTGCGCCAAGGCGGTTTCCAACCAGTGGCAACTGCCCCTGCTGCGCTTTGACATGGGCCGGATGTTCGGCAGCCTGGTCGGCTCGTCGGAGGAAAATGTGCGCCGCGCCATCGCGGTGGCGGAATCGGTGGCGCCAGCGATTCTGTGGGTGGACGAAATTGACAAGGCCTTTGCCGGCTCGCAAGGCTCCGGCGCGACGGATGGCGGCACGACCGCGCGCGTGTTCGGCACCTTTCTGACCTGGCTCTCGGAAAAGACCGCGCCGGTGTTTGTGGTGGCCACCGCCAATGATATTTCCCAACTGCCGCCGGAACTGCTGCGCAAAGGGCGCCTCGATGACATTTTTTTCGTGGATTTGCCCAGCCTCGAGGAGCGGATCGAGATTTTCCGCATTCATATCACCCGGCGGCAGCGTCCGGTGGAACAGTTCGATCTGGCGCTGCTGGCCGGCGCCAGCCAGGACTTCAGCGGAGCCGAAATCGAGGAGGCCATCAACAGCGCTCTGTACGACGCGTTTTACGAACAGCGCGACATCACCACGGAGTCGGTCATGGCCACGCTGGCGCAGACCGTGCCGCTGGCCAAGACGATGGACGAACAAATCAGCCGGCTGCGGAGCTGGGCCGAGGGCCGGGCGCGCAACGCCAGCGTGCCGCGCGAGGCGCAGAAGGCCGGCCATACCAGGAGGATGGAACTTTGAGCGCTTTGAACGCCAATCCTTATGGATAATTTCTGGAGCAACGTGTTTGAGTATTTCAACGATCGCCGCGTAGGCGGGGTTTTCTTCCGCACGCTGCTGATCCTGATCGTGCTGTTGGCCGCCGTTGCGCTTTTCCATGAGTATCTGGTGTACGTGCTGCCGGTGGCGGCGGGGATTTTCCTGATCTGGATTGGGCGTGGCATCTTCCGGGCGCTGGCGCGGCGGGGCGACCGTTATAAGAGTTTGCCTTTGTCCCGTGACGAATTAAGCAAAGCCCGGTCAAAGTTAAAGCGGGCAAAAAACTGAACGATTATGAGCGCAGTCTGTATTTTAACACCGGTGGTCATCATGGCCTGGCCGGCCTTCAGCGCGGCGGTGGTGGCGGCGGCGGGTTCGCTGGGCTATCAAGTTGCGGCCGAGGCGCACCGGCAGCTTCCGGGGGAATCCGCCCGCAAGGGAGCGGGGTCTGTCCAGCTTGAGATCGAACGCAGCGAAGTGGTGACCAACCAGTTGGGCCGCGACCAGCGGATTTCGGTGACCCGGGAGGGCGTAACGGTGACCTTCTCGCGCGACGCGCGCGGCAAGGCTTCCCTGTGCGTGACCGGCAGCGGCCACAGCGGGGAGGCGTTGCGCGCGCTGGGCGAGGAATTAAGCCAGGCCGTCGTCCAACAATATGTTTACCGGAAGCTGATGGACGACATGCGCGCCCGCGGCTTCAATGTGGTGGAGGAGGAAGTGAACGCCGACCGCTCCATCCGGCTGAAAGTCCGGCACTGGGAGAATTGATTTTATGGCTGAACGCGAATTTGACATTACCATCGCGAAGAACGGCGAGGTGGAGCTGCACATCAAAGGCGTCAAGGGGCGCGCCTGCCTCGACGTGGTGAAAGTTTTCGAGGAAATCGTCGGCGAAATGAAATCGCAGCAGCAAACGGGCGAGTTTTACGAGCCGGAGGAACAGGTGCAATATCGCATTGATCAACGGCATTGACCAACCACGCCGATTGCATGGCCCGCAAATTCATACCCGACGAAGCGTCGCCATTCTACCCACCGCGGGCGCGGTGGTTTTCGGGCTTTTATCATCTGGGCGGCTGGTTCCGGCGGCGCCTGGCGCTGGATCGCTTGAAGATGCCGGGGAAAATGTTGGTCGGCGAGCTTGGGGCGGGATTTCTGGTGCCGGGATTGGCCGTTTATCTTCGCGGGCCGCGGTTGTGGGGGCAGGCGGCGTTGGCGGCGTGCGCAGCGTTGATGCTGGTTTATCTGGTCTGGCTGGGCTACCCGGCGGCGAACCTCGCGTTCGGCTTGTTGATTTCCATCCATGCGACGGGATTTGTCTTTTACTGCCATCCGCTGATGGCGGATGCATCGTTTCGCTCGCGACTGGCCTTCACGTTCCTGGTCTTGCTGGCATTGATGTTGGCGATCTATATGCCGGCGCGAAACCTGGTGCAGGAGCATTTGGTATCGCCGTTGCGCCTGGGTGGACAGGTCATCGTGGTGCGCCGGTTTCTGCCGCCCCATGCCTTCCAGCGCGGCGATTGGATGGCTTATTCGTTGGATGAAACCTCCGCGGGCGAGGCGCACCATGGCGGCGCCGTGTGGTTTCATGGCGGCGCGGGATTGGGACCGGTGCTGGCAGTGGCTGGCGATTACGTGGGCTTTTCGAGGGAAGGATATTCCGTCAACGGAACGTTGCGCCCCAGCCTGCCGCTCATGCCCGTGTCCGGCGGCTGGACGGTGCCGGAAAAACATTGGTTTATCTGGCCAAACCTTGCTATAAGCGGGCATGGCAACGTCAGCGAAGAATCCATCAACCGCACCCTGTTGCGGCTGGCGGATGTGGCGCCCGAACAATATTTGGGCCAGCCCCTCCACCATTGGTTGTGGCGGAAGCAGAAATTACCATGAGCCGCTTCATCAATCTTGAATTCAACGACGACTCGCAACACGAGTTCCAGCCGGGCGAAAAAGCGGCCGTAAAGGATGAGGCGTATTATCTGGCGGAGGCGCGCGCGGCGTTTGAAAACGGAAAATTCGAGCCGGGCCTGCGGCTTTATTCCAAGGTGCTGGAGTTCAATCCCAAAAACGCGGCGGCCTGGACCGGCCAGGTCCGGATGCTGATCGAATTGGGTGAGTTTCGCGAGGCCAAGCTCTGGGCCGACAAGGCGCTGGAACGCTTCCCCAACGAGCCGGAACTGCTCGCCGCCAAAGCGGTGGCGCTGGTCCGCAACGGCGACTTGCAGGGCGCGCTGTCCTTTTCCGATGCCTCCATCGAGGAACGCGGCGACACCCCTTATGTCTGGCTGGCTCGCGGCGACGTGTTGCTGGCGCGTTCCGAGGGGCGCGCGGATTATTGTTTCGAAAAGGCGCTGCTGCTCGCGCCGCAGGACTGGTTCGTTGCCTGGCTGGCGGCGCGTGTCCGCTACTATTACGAGCAATTTGTCCTCGCCTTGAAGTGCATCCAAAAGGCCGTGGAGTTGAATCCTGGTCATTTCCTGCTCTGGCTGGAACAGGGCCGCTGCCAGCAGGCTCTGCATTTGGTCGGCGCGGCCGAGAATTCCTTCCAGCAGGCGCGGCAATTGAACCGGAATTGCACGGAGGCCGACCTGGCCCTGATCCGCATTTCCCAAACCGGCCTGTTCCCGCGACTGCGCGGATGGCTGCGCGAACTTTTCAAAAGATGAGCCGGGAAAACTTAAACCGGCTGTTGTCGGTGGTCAACGACTACGACGCCTCCGACCTCCACCTGATCGCCGGCGTGCCGCCGGCGGTGCGGGTGAACGGGGAGATCATCATCGCCGATGAGGACGCGCTCACGGAGCAGGAAATTGACGATATCGCCAACAGCCTGATGAATGAACAGCAGCGCCTCAAGTTCGAACAGGAATGGGAACTGTGCATTTCCATCCTGCACAGCGTGGCCGGACGGGTTCGCGCCACGTTTTACCGGCGGAATAATCACACGGAACTCAGCCTCCGGTTCAGCGGCGAGAAAGTGGCCAGCCGCGCGGAGCTGGGGCTGCCCGAAAAACTGGACGAGCTGGCCCGCCGCCCCAACGGGCTGCTGCTCATCACCGGCCCCACCGGCGCGGGCAAGACCACCACCCTGAATTATCTTGTGGACCTCATCAACAGCGAACGCCGCTGCAAAATCGTCACCATCGAGGATCCGATCGAATTCGTGCATCAAAACAAGCGCGCGATTGTCGTGCAGCAGGAGGTGATGACGGACGTTCACTCCTTCAACCGCGCCTTCATCCACGTGTTGCGCCAGGATCCGGACGTCATTGTCGTGGGCGAAATCCGCGACCATGAGGCCATCTCCACCGCGCTCATGGCAGCGGAAACGGGCCATCTGGTGCTGGCCACGATGCACTCGCCCAATGTCTCGCATTCACTGGAGCGCATCATTGGCGTCTTCGAGGGCAGCGCCCAAAAGCAGATCATCTTGCAACTCGCGAATTCGTTGCAGGGCATCATCTCGCAGGATTTGCTGCCCTCCGCCGACCGCAGCCGCCGGGTGCTCGCCTACGAACTGCTCATCGCCACCGGCGCCGTGCGCAACCTCATCCGGGAAAACCAACTGCACCATTTGGAAAACACCATCCAGATGGGGCGCAAGGACGGCATGATCTTGATGGACAATCATCTCTACGACCTCTATTGCAAGTGCGCCATCACCTATGACACCGCCGTCAGCCACGCCCGTCAGCCGGAGCGGATTACCCGGCAATAACGCACACCTCAAACCGGTCGCAACATCTCTCTTTTGGCATTCTGCCGGGCGGGAGGCCGCAGGCGATGATGCCCGGTCAGCATCCATTTGCGGAGTGTGGGCCCGCCACCAAACAGCACATAGCAGATTGCGGCAATGGCACAGGACTCGGCCACCGGATACGACGGCCCAGAACGTTTGATGATTATCACGCCAAGAATTGCCGCCAGCACTGCGGCCAACGGCGTCAGGAAAACTTTGTCAAATCCGGGCACGATGATTCTGCCCGAAGCGAATCGTCCCCAAAGGTTAAAAGGCGGCGCTACGCCCGAACCATAAATGACCAGCCGAAAGATGGCGGCAAGGATGGCCAAGAACAGTATCAGTTCAGGGACGGGATTCATCTTGGAGGACTCAATCACACAGTAACTCCACCAGCCCAGCAGTGTGCTTAATGCCAAATTCGAGCGATTTGAAATCGAGCGTGGCCGGATTTTCGGCGAGAGGGCCAGAAATGGCCAGCCCAAGTTGTAAGGCGCTCCCGCCGGAGATGTGCCGTTCATGACCTCGAGCCGTATCTCTAGCTGTAACACGGAACCGGCAGGACGGGTTGTGTCCTTCACAAATGCCCACGGAAATGTTTTCAAGCTTTGCGCGTGACCGTGCCAGACAACCACGATAATGGCAGCGATGAGCGCAAACCCTGGCGTTCCCGCCACACTGGGGAGCATCAGCGCCGGCCACAGAAATCCCAGCGCCAGGCAGTGCCACCATCTGCGGGTGAACGCGAGTAAAAACGTCAGTCCGCCGAGATAAACAAATCCGAAAACCGTCACTGGCAGCGCCGGATCCACATGCGCGTGCCCATAAGCAATGACCGTCAACACGCCCATGACCACCGCATCCTGCCATACGAGGCAGACTGGCCCCAACGGCAGCGGTTTGGCGGCCGTCCAGGGAGATAATCTCAACCAAGCCGCGTAACCCGGGTTGCAGGCCGGATGGAATCGCCACAACCGAAAGGCGGCATACACCCCGGCGGCACAGCCTAGAATCGCCGCCCGGATAGTGACGATTTCTCCCGTATCGTCAAAATTCATCCTCGCGCCAAGCGGAACGGACAGTTCAATCAGCCAGAAACTGGCGGTTACGATGGCATAAATGAAGATAAACAGCCCCACCAGCAGTGGTGGCGGCGGCCAGACCGCGCTTGAATGAAATGGCAACGCTCGGTTCATGTTCTGGGGCGGTTGAAATAATTCTCTATGTGTTCCAGTGTGTCCGGATGCACCAGCTTTTCGAACACCTCGGGCAAGGCACCCGGACATCCAGTCTGTTTCCGCAGCCCGTCCAACGTGTCGTAAGCCATGACGCGCGTGCCGCTCAGGACCAGAATCCGGTGTGCCAGTTCTTCCACCAACTCCGGAATTTGCGATGCCATGAGTACCGTGACATCACCGCGCTCCGCGATGTGTTTGAGCACGCGCCGCAGCGCCAGAATGGCCGAGGGGTCCAATCCGCCAGTGAACGGTTCGTCGAAAACCAGCACTGGCGCCTCGGTGACAAGGGTGCCGCAAATGGCGATCTTCTTTTTCTGGCCGTTGGAACAGGTCCGAATTGGGGCGTCCCCTTTGTCGGCGAGTTGGAACAAGTCCAGCAGGCGGTTGATGTGATCCGTCAACTGATCCGATTCAACGTCATAGAGCAGCCCGACGGCCAGGAGCCACTCACGCGTTGTCCTGAACTCCGGCAGCCACGGATGATCGGGCAAGAAGGCCGTCTTTTTGCGGATCTGCAATTCCACCTCTTCGCTGGCGCGGCGGCGCAGACCGTAGATTTCGACCAAGCCGCGCGCGGGCGCAATCAGCCCCGCGATAATCCCCAACAACGTGGACTTGCCGACGCCGTTCGGCCCCATGACGGCCACCAATTGCCCGGCCGGCACGCGGAAATTGATGTGGCTCAACACCGGCCTCAATCCGTAATGATGACTGACATCCACGACGTTGATCATAAGCTGTCTTCAGGTTTGATTCCGTTGTGGTGAATGAAAGCAAACCGGCGTGTAGCATACAATCAATTCCAAAAAATTGGCGGCGGCCTGACAATATCAAGGCTGCTGCGCCCGAGGACGGGCGCGCTCCGGCACATTGCCTTATGATTTTGAGAACCCGCCCGGTGTTGACTTGCTGCCGCGCAGGTAATACTTTGCAGACATGGAAACCGTCACCTTGAAAATGGAGCGGAAACAGATCGCGCTCTTGAAGGAGCGGGCCAAGGCGCTGGGCCGCTCGCAGGCGGCGATTGTGCGCGATTTGATTGACGAGCACCTGACCCCCAATAAGCGCCCGTCGCTACACGACTTGGCCAGGAATTATTGCGGCAGCGTCTCCGGTCCGGTGGACATGTCCACGCGGAAACTCACGGGCTATGGCCGCGACTAAGGTCTTCCTCGATGCGGGCCCTTTGATTGGCTATCTGAATCGCAAAGACCGGCATCACGTTTGATGCAACATCTTTCCATGTCTCCCCCAATCCCCAATATCCACCGCCAGCGCACCTGTCGGGCCTGCGGCAAGAAATTCGATTATCCCGTCAAGGGCGGCGCCGCCACGCGGCATCACTGCGCAGACTGCGTGGCCGTGCCGCCCGAGACGCGCAAAATCCTGGAGCGCCTCAACCAGCGCGTGACCCAGCTCGAACGGCAGCTCGAGAGCCAGTCGCGCCGGCAGGCGGCGAATCCAGTCCCGCCGACGTTGTAAGGTGACCAGGCGAGGTTGGGTTTTGCGCGGGGAAAGCGGCGGTGAACGCGCCGCAGTCCAGACGCCTCGCGAGGTTGGGAAACGCCCGGCGGTCGCGATCTCGTCTGGAGCGCGGTGGCTTCAGCACCGCTTTTGGGCGCGGCAGGAATCCGGCGGGCTTGTGGGCGTCCCGCGCCAGCGAAAGCCGCCCTATTTTTTCCCGCCCCAAAAACCCTTGTTTTCCCCGGCGCGCTGCTTGACTTTGATCTGGCCCAGGATGGAGTGCCAGCCGATGTAAATTTTGTGCCACTGGGTTTCGAGGTTGCGCAGGGCGCCATCTCCCTGCTCGGCCAGATAGCGCAGCGAAGGCGCGTTGCCAATGAGCGAATGGATTTCCTCGCGCGTGGGCGACTGGACCTCCACGGAGGCAAATATCAATTCCAATTCCTGCACGATGATGCTTTTAATTTCGAGGAAATGGTGGTCATCCGCCGCGCTGAATTTCTTGGCGCGGGCAAGGCCGAGGAAGTGGTTGAATTGCTTCCAGCACTCGATGTGGGTTTCAATCTGGATGACCAGTTGGTTGAGTTCCTTGGGATTCATGAGCGGGCAGGGGTGGGGGGCTGCGACAACGCGGTTTGCGGGAACATAAAGATGATCGCGCCGCCGCGCAGTTCGCGGGCAGTGATGCGCAGGCTGCCAAAATGGAGGCTGACCTGCGAGAGGGGCATCTGCCCGGCGCGGGCTTCGCGGAACAAAGCCAGCACGTCGCCCCCAATGGCTTGCAACAGCGATTCGGGAAACGAGGAGGACACGGTCGAAGTGACGATCCGTCCCTGCTGGTCCACCGTGACCGTGCCGGCGGGCAATTGCTGGACCGAGGCATGACTGCCAAAGATTTTTGTCAGGATTCCCATGAGGCAACGAGTTTGCGGCTTTTTTCGGCCAGGTTTTCCGAGCTCTCCGCCGGCCAACCGACGAGGAAGGCGCGGTCCCCGCGCACCAGCATCACCGTCTGGCGCTCCATACTCTGGCCGGCCACGTGCGAGAGCGGGCCGGCTTCGAGGCGCTCGCCCAGACGGCGGGTGATTTCCGCGGCGCGGCGCGTCCATTGCGCCAGCGCAGCCACGTTTTGCGCGCCGAGCGCCTCCGCTTCGCCGCCGGCCAGCGGCACGCCCACCACAAACTCCGCGCCTTCGCGCGTGAGCTGCGCCAGTTTCCACATGGTCTGGCGATGCAGGCTGCTCTCCACCGAATCCGGTTCCGTGCCGGGATGGGCGGATTCATCGAGCGTTTGCGCGGATTCCAGCAGCAGCGCGTTGACCGGCTTTTGAATGGTGCGCTCGCGGCCGGATTCGGCCGGGAGATTTTCGAACGCGCCGGTTTTCCACGCCAGCAGGCGATAAAACGCCGCCTCGCCCCGCGCGCCCTCGCATTCCGCGTCTATCAGCTCACCATCCTGGATCCATAATCTGGCCACCAGCGGCCCGCGCGTGACCCGCAGCACGGTGCTGGTGCGCGAAAGACATTCCATTTGGATGATGTCCATGAGGCTCTTGCTCTGAAGACCGCGAAAACCGGTGTCGCCATCGCGGTCGGACTGGCCGAGCAGCGATTCCACGCACTCGCTGAACAGTTTCGCGTTGCGCTGCATCTCGGTCTTGAGCCAGAACAGGTCCACGCCCAGCGCATACGCCCGCGACCGGTAATCCTCGTCTTCCAGCCCGCTCAAGACCACCGTGCGGGTGGCCGGAAATCGCCGGCGGACAATGGCGAGCATTTGCAGGCCGTCAATGCGCGGCATTTTCAAGTCGGAAATCAACAGGCGGATTTTCTCGGTTTCCAACAGTGCCAAGGCGCGCTTGGCGTTGCCGGCCGTGAAAATTTCCGGATGGCTCGGCAAAGCCGCGAACTGGTCGCGGCAGAGCGCCAGCCAGTCCGCATCGTCGTCCAGGATTAGAATTTTATGCCGGGTGTCCATTTCTTATCCCCCTAACGGCTAACCGCGATCCTGCCTACATTCAAGCGATAAAACATCCAGTATTGTAAGCAAGCTTCATTCCATCACCAAAACGCCCTTTTCGCCGCAAATGGGACAGGCTCTTCGATCGGCGAGTCCAACCGTGGGACAAAACACGGCTAAAATCCGGCCATCGGGGGTGGCGCGGATTCTGCTTCCAACGGGTTTGCGTCGGCGTCGCCAGACGCAAACAGAACTTAAAATGAGTCATGCCACTTTCCGCAAGAATTAGGTTTGCTGGCTTCCTGCGCCGGCTTATCGGCCGCGTGGAAGGCCGCGCGCCAGCCCGTTCCGCAGCCTCGGCCGCGCCGGCGCCGGCGCCGGCATCCCCGCCGCAGGCCACCCCCATGGCCGCCCGCGCCGCCACCCCCTGCGCCGCCGACCCCAACGAGATTGAACTGCCGCTGGCCGCGGTGGTCGCCAGCCTGCCGCTGGATTTGCGCGCCAAGCTCATGGCCGCGCCGCCTGCGGGCCAGACCATCCATTTGCCGGTCGAAACCGTGATCAGCCAGCTGGCGTTTGGCGCGGTGAAGATTTCCTTTGGCGAATTGCGCCAACTGGCGCCAGGAACCTTTGTGAATTCCGGCGGCGGGCTGGACAACAAGCTCGTGAATTTGCCGTTGCAGGAAATATTGCCGCGCTTGAACCCCGCGCTGCTGGCCCGGCACGCCCCAAAAAAAGTGGAAGTGGCCGAGGACATTACCGGGCCTTTCACGGAGCGCGGCCGCGGTCTGACCTTCACGGTGCAAACGCTCAAGGCGCCGGCCGCCCCGGCGCCGGCCCCCGGCGCGGAAGCCGGCCCGGAACCGGAGCCCCCAACGGCCTTGGTTCCACCGCTGGCCGCCAGACACATTTCGGCTGCGCCCCTGGCGTCGCAGATCCCGCCGCGCAGCTTCAATCCGCCCACGCCCACGCATGGCGCCTCTGGCAATGGTCATGGCCGCCCCCTGTCAGCCGCGCCGCTGCCGCCGCGCTCCGGACCGCCGGCGCCCAGCAACGGCGTTGGAAACAACGGACATGGCAACGGTCACGGACCGCCGCCCACGCCGGGATTGCGGCTCGGCCCATTGAATGGCAACAGCCGCGCCGACGCGCCCGCGCCGCTCAGAATGCAGGTGGCGCCGACACCCGCGCCTTCGCCGACGCCCGCCCCAGTCCAGCCGGCGCAGGCGCCGCCAACAATTTTTGCCACCCTCGGAGATTTGTGCGACGACTGGCCGGAGGGATTGAAAAACGAAATTCTGCGCTCGCCCCTGGCCCAGACCAATGTGCCCCTGGAGGGATCCGTCGTCTTGCCGGGATTGAAGCGCGGCCGCGTGGTGCTGCCTTGGAAACAGCTTCGCCTATTGGCCCAGCCCAGTTCGGCCCCCTCACCGCACGACGCCGTGGAACTGGAACTGCCGTTGAAAGTGATCGCGCCGCTGTTCCTGGCCGCGCAAAAGAATCCCGCGCCGCCCCGGGCCAAGGCCGCAGTTTCCGCGGACATCCCGGATTTGTTCTTCGGTTTCCCCCAAGCCGCCCCCCCCCCCCCCCCCGCGCCCGCCTCCGTGGCGCCCGTGGCGCACCCGGAACCAGGGGTGCAGGACTCCAACTACTATGTCTGGGGCGAGAAGGGCGAGATACCGCAGGCGGACGAGGCCGGATTGCGACGCGGCGAGGCGCCGCAAACGGATTTCATGAGCCGGCTGGCGCACCCCAAAGAAGTGGTCGCCCGGGCGGCGGCGCTCGCCGGCGTGGCCGGTTCCGTCGTGGCCATGCAGGACGGCCTGCGGGTGGCCAGCCAAGTGCCGGCGGAATTGAATGCGGACACGCTGGCAGCTTTCCTTCCGCAGATTTTTGAGCGCGTGAACCAGTGCACGCGGGAGCTGCGGATGGGCGCGTTGAATAACGTGAACTTCACAGTGGGCAACGTGCCCTGGAAAATCTTCCGCGTGAACGCCGTGTACTTCGCCGCCTTCGGTCGGGCCGGCGAACAGCTGCCCTCGGCGCAACTCGCGCAGCTGGCGGCCGAACTGGACCGCAAGAAACAACGCTAATCATTTTATGGCCATCATCAATCAAGCCACCAAGGAGCTGCAGGTTAAAATCGTGTACTACGGGCCCGCCATGGGCGGCAAGACCACCAACTTGGTGCAGGTTCACGATCATGTCCAGACCGCCGCCGGCAACAAAGGCAAGCTGGTGTCCCTCGCCACGAGTTCCGACCGCACGCTCTTCTTCGATTTCCTGCCCATCGAGGCCATGACGATCAAGGGGTTCAAGACCAAGTTCCAGCTCTACACCGTGCCCGGCCAGGTGATTTACAACACCACGCGGCAACTGGTGCTGCGCGGCGTGGACGGCATCGTCTTTGTGGCCGATTCGCAATATGAGAAAATGCCCGAGAACGTGGAGAGCTTCCAAAACCTCGTGGACAATCTTAATGCCCTGAAAATCCACCTCGCGGAAATCCCCTACGTGCTCCAATACAACAAGCGCGACCTGCCCAACGCCGCGCCGGTGGAATACATGGATTTCCTCCTGAACAACCGCGAGGTGCAAGTGCCTGCGTTTGGCGGCACGGCCCACAAGTGCGAGGGCGTGTTCGAGAGCTTGAACATGATCACCCGGATGCTGCTGCAGAAATTCATCAGCCAGTCCGTGCCTCAATACGCGTGACATGGCCACCTTGCCCCAGCTCAATGTGGAGGATGTCCGGGCGCTGGATGAGACGCTTCGGGAATTCCTCGCGCAGACCGACGCCACGGTGGCGCTGCTGGTGGACAAGGGCGGATTCCTGATCACCCACCAGGGTGCGGCCGGCGAATTGGACCTGACCACCCTTGGCGCACTCGCTTCGGGCGCCTTTCTGGCGAGCCAGACCATTGCCGGACTGGTGCAAGAAACCGATTTCAACCACACCGTGCTGCAAGGCGCCCGTTCCAGCCTGTGCACGCTGAATGTGGACGAACATTGCCTGCTGGTGGTCGTTTTCCCGTCGCAGACCGGTATCGGCGTCGTAAAATACTATTCCGCCGGCGCCCTCGCCCGGCTGGCGCGGCTATTGGCGGCGGCGCGCGCGCGCGATCCCGAGGGGGGGGTGGATCTTTCAGAAATGAATTTGGCCAATCCAGAGGATTTTTTTCGCAAGAAGGCCGCATGAACATAGATTTGGGAAGGACCAATGCACATGATAACCACGGACGAACTGGACGGGCTGTTGACCACGATGATTCAAAGCGCCGGGGCGGTTTCCGACCTGGTCTTCGTGGCCGGGAAACCGCCGCAGGCGGAAGTGCATGGCGAGCTGGAGCCGGTGGCCTTTGAGCGGCCCGAGCCGGTCCTCACGGGCGAACGGATTCAAAGCCTGGCGGACATCATCATCAACCGCAATGCGAAGCTGCTGGGGGATCTGACGGACCACGGCTCATGCGATTGCAGCTATGCCCTGGGCAACCTCTGCCGTTTCCGCGTGAACATCTACCGCCAGAACGGCAATTGCGCCATGATCCTGCGCCGGCTGCAAACGGAGATGCCTTCCCTGGAATCGCTGGGTCTGCCGCCCGTGTTCCGCGAGATCATCAGCGAAAAGAATGGCCTGGTGTTTGTCACCGGCGGGACCGGCAACGGCAAGACCACCACCCTCGCGGCCATGTTGAATGAAATCAACCGCACCTGCAAGATCCACGTGGTCTCCCTCGAGGATCCCATTGAATTCCTACATCCGCAGCTCAAGTCCACCTTCAGCCAGCGCGAGCTGGGCCGCGACTTTTTCAGTTATCCCGACGGCCTGCGGGCCGCGCTCCGGCAGGCGCCCAAAGTCATTCTCGTCGGCGAAATTCGCGATCGCGAGACGTTGGAAATCGCGCTGACGGCCGGCGAAACCGGCCACCTGGTTTTCAGCACCCTGCACACCATCAGCGCCGACCAGACCATCCATCGCATCCTCGGCATGTTCACCAAGGATGAGGAGCAGCAGGTGCGCGAGCGGCTGGCGGCTTCGCTGCGTTACATCGTCAGCCAGCGGCTGGTGCCCCGCAAAGGCGGCGGCCGGCAGCTCATCACCGAGTTGATGGGCAGCACCCTCCGCACGCGCGAAGCCATCGAGCTGGGCGAAAATGAAAACCGCCGGCTGCATGAAATCATCGAGGCTGGCGTCAGCGCCGGCTGGCACAGTTTTGAACAGTCGCTGCTCAAGGCGTATGCGGACGATTTGATCACCGAGGAAACGGCTCTGCTCTATAGCGTCAACAAGCCGGTCATGCGGCAGCGGCTGGACCTTGCCCGCGTCCGCCATCATCACACGGTGACCAAAGTGACGTCGTCCCCCATGATGGTCGTGGCCGCCGCCGCGCCCGTCCCGGCGCCGGTCGCCGCGCCCGCCGCAAGGATAGGCGTGCCGCCCATCCCTCCGGCGCCCCTGAAACCCGAGCCTCACCCCGGCCGCTTCCGAAGCCTTTTGAACGGCTTGATTTAGCGCCATCGCGCCATCGCCCAAGGGGTCTCATATAAAGCAAGGTTGCAAGCGTTGACCCTCCTGCGTTTGGTTGACCGGGACAGCGCTCCCACTTGTCCCTCCGGAGCTCTGTGGTAGGGGTCAGGCCATAGTTTGAGCAAGGCGTCGTCATCACTCAAATGGAAAATGCAGCAATTCCGCAAGGTGGGTTGTGTGGCCGCTTTCCGTTCGGGACGCGAAATTTTTCTCGGGGCTCAATTCCTCAGAGCTTGAATCCAGGTTGCCGAC
>Ga0302320_10008838_pt1 | contig 21801 bp, 18 predicted proteins | sample Bog_T0_3_FD_202130 | JGI IMG/M metagenome (GOLD analysis project Ga0302320, IMG submission 202130) | Peat permafrost microbial communities from Stordalen Mire near Abisko, Sweden - Bog_T0_3 | ecosystem: Environmental > Terrestrial > Soil > Wetlands > Peat | place: Sweden: Abisko, Stordalen Mire...
GCCACCGAACTGGCCAGAAAAAAGGCGCGCGACCTCGGATTGGAGGCCGATTTCGACGGCGAACTCCAGGTGGATGCCGCCCTCGTCCCGGAGATCGCCAGCCGTAAACTCCCCGAAAGTCCGGTCGCCGGCCGCGCCAATGTCTTGATCTTCCCCGACCTCAACGCCGGCAACATCGGCAGCAAATTGGTCCAGCATGTGGCCAAGGCCCACGCCTACGGCCAGATCCTGCTGGGTTTGGACCGCCCCGCCGCCGACGTCTCGCGCGGTTCCAACGCCCACGACATTCTCGGCGTCGCCGCCATCGTCGGCATCCAATCCATCCGCTACGAAGACCTCCACGCCGAAGCGCCCAAAGCGGAGGCCAAAGCCTAAAGCGCCGCATGAACACAGAAACTCCGCGGCTCTTTATCGCGGCCACCCGCCAGCACGACGGCAAGACCACCACCTCGCTGGGGTTGCTCGCCGCCATGCAGAACTTCTATCCCCGCATCGGCTACATCAAGCCCGTCGGCCAGCGCTTCGTTGAAATCGAGGAGCAGAAGATCGACGAGGATACCGTGCTGATGAATCAGGTCTATCAGCTCAACTGCCCGCTGGTGGACATGAGCCCGATCGCCGTCGAACCGGATTTCACCCGCAAATATCTCCAATCCTCCAACAACGAAGCGCTTGTCAAGAAGATTACAAAGGCCTTCGACCGCGTTGCCTGGGAAAAGGATTTCGTCCTCTGCGAAGGCTCTGGTCACGCCGGCGTCGGTTCCGTATTCGATCTCTCCAACGCCCAGGTGGCGAAGATTCTCGGCGCCAAAGTCATCATTGTCAGCCAGGGCGGCATCGGCAAACCAATTGATGAAGTCTATCTCAACCAGGCCGTTTTCGAGCGTGAAGGCGTAGAAATCATCGGCGTGATCCTCAACAAAGTCCTGCCCGACAAGATCGACTTCATCGCTGAATTCGCCAAACGCGGCCTCAAGCGCATGGGGCTGGACCTTCTTGGCGTAGTCCCCTATCGCCCCATCCTTTCCCGTCCGACCATGGATTTGATCCGCGAGGAACTAAAGGCCAAATTCCTCAACCCCGGCGCCAACATTCAGAACATGGTGGATAGCGCCATGGTCGGCGCCATGGGCGTGCAGAACGCCATTGCCCATTTCAAGCAGGGCGTCCTCGTCATCACCCCCGGCGACCGCGTCGATATCCTGATGACCGCCGCCTCCTCCGCCGCCGACCCCGCGCAACAACTGGCCGGTGTCGTGCTTACCGGGGAATTCAACCCCGAGCCCGCCGTTTCCCGGATCATCGAGAAGCTGCCGTTCCCCGTCCTGCTCGCCGCCGATGACAGTTACGAGGTGGCGTCCGCCGTGCATAATCTGATTGTCAAAACCCGCGCCGCCGACACCGAAAAAATCTCCGTCATCCGTGACATCATCGCCACCCACGTTGATGTCAACAAAATTTTAAAGGCGATCAAATAAATCTAGTCCCCCCACCATGCCACTCTCCTGCGAACTGAATCCCGCTCTGGCCACCCTGCCCGTCTATCAACCCGGCCGCCCCATCGAGGAAGTCGCCCGCGAATTGGGCCTGCCCGCGCGCGGCATCATCAAGATGGCCTCGAACGAGAATCCGCTCGGCCCTTCCAAAGCCGCCCTCGCCGCCATCAAGACCGCCGCCCGCAACCTGCATCTCTATCCCGACGGCAACGCCTTTTATTTCAAACAAAAGCTCGCCGCCAAACTCGCGGTAGAACAGTCCAATATAATTCTTGGCAACGGTTCCAACGACATCCTCGAGTTCCTCGCCCACGCACTGGTCCGCCCCGGGGTGGACGTCGTCATGTCGCAATACTCCTTCCTGGTTTACCCGCTCGTCACCCGCCTGCTCGGCGGCAATCCCGTAATCGTCGCGGCCAAGGATTTCGGCCACGACCTTCCGGCCATGCTCGCCGCCATCACCCCGCAAACCCGGTTGATGTATGTTGGCAATCCCAATAATCCGACCGGCACCCTCGCCAAACCGGAGGAGATCAATGATCTGCTTGACAAGACGCCGCCACACGTCCTTGTTGCGATTGACGAAGCTTACTTTGAGTATCTGGAGAATCCTCACGACCTGCTGCCGTTGATCCGCCGCGGCGAAAAACCAAACCTGATTCTGCTCCGCACCTTCTCGAAAATCTACGGTCTGGCCGGCCTGCGCCTCGGCTACGGCATCGGCCATCCCGAGTTCATTGGCGCCCTCGAAAAAATCCGGCAGCCTTTCAACACCAATTCCCTCGCCCAGGCCGCCGGCCTTGCCGCGCTCGACGACGAAGAACACCTGCGCAAAACCCGCGAGAACAATCTCGAAGGCCGGAAATTTTTTGAAGAGGGCTTCCGCAAGCTCGGCTTGGAATACGTCCCGACCCACGCCAATTTTATACTTGTCAAAGTCGGCAATGCCCGCCGCGTCTTCGCCGAATTGCAGGCGGGCGGCATCATTGTCCGTCCCATGGAAGGCTACGGTCTGGCCCCCTGGCTGCGCATCTCCATCGGGCTCCCGCGCGAAAACCGCCGCTGCCTCGCCGCCCTCAAACAAATCCTCGCCACATCGTAGCGGCGCCCGGCTCTTCCTGGCATTTTCGGGGTGGTGCCTTGGTTTTGTTTGGAGGTCCGCCTTTAGGCGGTCCGGGACCGCGTAAACGCGGAACTCCAAACGTGGAGATCTTCAAATCGAGACCCTGCCATTCCCGGAAACAGCTTGACATTTCACCGGTAGAAGCCAAGTTGAAGAAGAAAATAAGGCAGGAAAATCCACATTTTACAGGAAAGCAATATGAAGAGGTCTTTGTATCATCTGTTGCCACTTTGGCTTGTTTGCATTTTGCTGCCACTGCCGGAACTTTTTTATGGTGGCGCCCGGATGATGGGCGGGCGACGCCAATGGCCCTGTTTTTTGTTGGCTGCGCCAGCTTGGTGGCGTATGCGTTCCGCAAAGATATCAATCCGGGGGAAAACTGTGAGATCGAGCGCCCGGAGTTGCTTTGGGACGAGCGGATGAAAACCGTTGGAACCGCTCTGGTTCTGGCCTCCCTCCTTTTTTCCATGATTTGGCTCACCTTGATAGACACCCGCGATTTTGTGGCGGTTTTCCTGGCGTGCTCAATTATGATCCCATCCGTGTGCATCGTGCCGTGCCTCACCCTATTTACGAGAAAGCCGTTCGCCGGGGTTTTATTTGCACTCTTTGCTGTTTTGCTCACGAAGTGCCTTGCGGGCGCCGTCGTGGTCACGGTTTACGGCTGGCACGCCAGCGAACACGTTCCGCCGTACACCGATTTGCCTTGGGAGGACCCCAATCTGCACGTCTGGGTCTTCCTGCTCAACACCACCGTTCTCTGTATCTGGACTTACCTGCTGGGAAAGAGGAAATTTCGAGATGTCTATGAACGTGCCGCATCACAACGCGTGAAACAAGCCGCGTAATTCAGTGAAGATTTATGCAGCAGGCACTCCCCTACCACCACCAACGGTGGTGATAAACATTAGTTTTTACATTAACCGTGATCGGAGCCGACAATACCGCCGTCCCATTATTATCCGTGGCCCGGGCCATCACCGAATTGCTCCCCACCGGCGCGTTGGTCCACTGGAAGAAATACGGCCGCAAGGTGACGTTCGTCCCGCGCGGCGGCGCCAGCAAATCGGGGCACGGTGAGACCGGGTTGTTCGTCACCACGCCCAAACTCACGCCGCCGGCCAAAAACTCCACCGTGGCAATTCCGTCCCCGGTTTCTCCCGCCGCGGCCGTTAGATTGATGGGCGTATTCGACGGAAAGCTGGACCCGCTCGCCGGCGTCACCAATCGCACGACGGGCGTGGGAAGCGTCGCCGTCACGGTAATATTCACCGGCGCAGAGGTCGTCTGCAAACCGGCGTTATCGGTCGCCACCGCGGTCAGCGCATAAACTCCGGGCGGAACATTGGTCCAAATCGCCGCGTAAGGATTGTTCTGCGGCACCGGAATAATCGGAGGCAACGCCCTCCGTGCGTTCCGGGCGGGAAGCCGCCACCACGGACCATCCGCAAACGGTTCGTTCGTCACTGTCGCGAGACTGGTGCTACCGGCGAAGAATTCCACCGACGTGACCCAGCCATTTGAATCGCTGGCCCGGCCCGAAAGGACGATGTCTGGTCGCGAAAGAAAAGAAGTATTGTTGGTCGGACGAATGAATGAAACGGTCGGCGCAACATTCGTGTATTTGTAAGCGATATAAACCACCGCCGAGTTGAACCCGCCTTCGCGCCCGTAGAAACGGCCGCCAGGGGCGGTGAGTCCCAATTCGACCGTTTTGTAACCCGTCGCGCTGGCCTCGCCCACGGGCGTAATCACGATATTGGTTTCGCTTTGCCCCGCCGCCAGCGCCACCGTCGTGGCCACCGTCGCGTAATCAACGCCATTCGTCGCCGTACCCGTGAGCGTATAACTGACGTTTGTCGCCGAGTTGGTATCGATGCGGATGATCGTAAAAATCCCGGCGTGATTTCCCGGTTCCGACGCCAACGGTTGCGTTGCCCGCACCGTGATCCGCTGATAAAAATCCGGATCGCCCCATTGCGCCCGCGCATTGGATGGCAGCGTCACGGCCACCGCCAATGCCACCCACGAGATTATTGAACGAAGACTGTGCATTTTCATAAAATGGATTGCCAAATTTGCCCCTTTTCGCGACGCCACCAGCATATCTCAAACTGCCGCGATGTCAAAATTCCCCGCCTCCAATGGCACATAAATATCCGTGAACCCAAACCCGGACCGCATCGCCTCCAGACCGTTCACCTTCACCAAAAACGACGGGGCCTTCCGTAATTTGCGGCCGCTCCCGGGCAGCCATGAGCGGAACAATTCCCCATAGCCCCGGGCGAGCGCCATGATCGGACAATTCCTCGCCACCACATAATCGCCGCCCGCGATCGTTTGCACACGCAGCGGCTTCGTCGGCACGTACTTGCCACCCACCGTCACGCAGGTGTCATAACGCAATTTCTCCGGCGGGGTGACTTTCGGATTATCCAAGGGCACGCCGATGAGCAACGAATCCTTGCGGGGCAGCCCGTCCTTCTTCAGCCTCGTCGTAAAATCCATCCACCCCCGATAGGCCTGCTCATACGGCCCCACATGCCGCATATACGCGACCCGCTGCGGCTCCAGCGTTTTCACTTCGATTTTCAGATTTAGGGGCCGCTTCGACTCCAAAGGCACATAAATGTCCACCCGCCACGTCCCGGGCGCGACCCCCTTGTAGGCATCCACCCACACGATAAAACTCGGCGCCGGCCGCAACTCCCGGGAACTCCGCGCGAGCCACTTGCCATACAGAAACTGGAAGCCCTCCTTGATTTTCTCGACCGGGCAGTTCTTTACCACGGCGTAATCGCCGCCGGCGATGGTCTGCAACTCCACCGGCTTTTTCGGCTCATAGTCTTCATCCACCGTGATGCAGGCATCGTAACGAAGCTCCGCCGCCGGGGTCACCGATGGATTATCGTGCCCCATGCCGATATGCACCGAACGCTTGCGAATCTGCTTGTCCGCCGACAGCCGGGCCATGAGGTCAAACCCCGTTTGTTTGACATTTTCGTAGGGCCCGACATGCCGCAAATAAGCCACGCGCATCGGTTTGATTTTTTTGACAATGACTTTCATAACCTTTGTGGTGATGTGATTGGTGTTGAAGGCGGTCAAAGGAACTCCCGGCCGAAAATGCACGCCGGACGGCGCGGCGAGCACGGCGATGGTCCCCGTCGCACGGCGAAACTCCGCCGGCGAAACTCCGTAGGCCGCCTTGAACGCCCGGGTGAACGCCTCATGCGCCTCGTAACCCGCGTCCAGCGCCACTTGAATCACCTGCTTCGAGCCCGACCGCAATTCCATCGCCGCCCGCTCCAACCGCAGCCGCCGCACATGGTCCGCCATCGTCTCACCCGTCACCGCCGCGAAGACGCGATGAAAATGAAAACTCGAAAAGCACGCCACCCGCGCCAACTCCTCCAAATCCAACACCTCATCCAGATGCTCCTGGATATGCGTCAACACCCGCAGAATGCGTTCCATATAATCATTCCACGTTGTCTTATGTTTTGGCCGTGTGCCGTTCATTTGCCTGCAAGACTAGCAAACGCCATGAGGGGCCGCTTGACTAATCTTGCGGTTTTGCAACTCCGCCACCGACATTCTCAAATAATTTGAGATGGCGCATGGGCCAGGCTGATCTTAGATTGACAAGCGGTAAAAGTCACCGATGCCCTTTCCATTTAACGTCTTTTTGCTCGCCCTGTTTGGAGCCGGGGCCGCCAGCGCGTGCTCGATGCCGCTCTGGCGCAAATGGTGCCGGCGCAGAGGCGTCATGGACGATCCCGGCGAACGCAAATTGCAAACCGCCTCCGTCCCGCTGGCGGGCGGTCTGGCTGTCGTGACCGGCGTCCTGGCGCCAGTTTTGGCGGGCATGGTGCTGATGCTTCTACCGGCGTATCTGGGCCGGCCCTTGCTCGGGTCGGTCACGGAAAGGATCTTCGCCCACGGCATGGAAAAGGAGGCCCTCCAACTCGGCGTCATCCTGGCCGGGGCGCTCGGAATGCAGCTGATCGGTTTATGGGACGACCGCTTCGACCTCAGCCCGGCCGTCAAATTCAGCGGCCAGTTTGTCGTCGCGCTCGCCGTCGCGGCGGCAGGCGTCCGGATCACGTTGTTTGTGCCAAACCTGCTGTTCCATTACGCGATCACGATCCTGTGGATCTTGACCTTGGTGAACGCCTTTAATTTCATGGATAACATGAACGGGCTTTGCGGCGGACTGGGATTGATCGGCGCTTGGTGCCTCGGCCTGTTAAGCGCGACGCACGGCCAGTTCCTGGTGGCGACGGCATGTTTTCTCATTGTCGGCGCCCTGGCGGGGTTCATTCCGTACAACTTTCCCACGGCGAGCGTATTTCTGGGAGATTCCGGCAGCCATTTGATCGGCTATCTGATGGCGGTGCTGGCGATCCTGCCACACTTCTATACCGCGCAACATCCGCAGAAGTGGGCCGTGCTCACGCCGCTGCTGGTCTTTGCGGTTCCGCTGGGTGATCTGGCTTGGGTCGTGGTATTGCGCTGGCGGATGGGAAAGCCGTTCTACGTGGGCGACAACAACCACTTGTCCCACCGGCTCACGCGCCGTGGCTGGAGCCGCACCCAGGCGGTGTTGCTCATTTGGATGATGGCGGCGGCGCTGGGGGCGCTGTCGTTTGTCTGGCAGTGATCTCCGTGGACGAGGTTGTCACTCCCTTGGCCGAAATGGCTTCGGAGAGCAAGGCCAGACCGTCGGCGCGAGGCAGCGAGCCAATCAGGCGATCCTCTTCAAAATTATTGACAACCGGCACATTGCGCAATTCGCTGGCCAGCAGCACCGGCAGCGCGTCCAGCAGTTTCTGACCGGGCCGCAGCCGCGGCGGCACCGGTCGCATCACATCCAGGGCGATCACCGCGTTGAGTTCCCGGCTGGCGCCCAGATATTCCTTCAAATCTTGCAGCGCCACGACCCCGAGCAGGCGGCCTTCCGCGTTGACGACGGGAAGAAAATTATTGGAACTGCCCAGGAAACGCGCGCCAATCTCCGGCAAGGTCGAATTCTCGCGCACCGGCGGGACCGGCGCGCGCATCAAGTCGCCAATCGTCTGTTCCGTGGCCGAGCCCAGGCGCGGATTCTCCATTTCCAGACTGCGCAGTCGCAATGGTTCGGTGTAAACGGAATGAGGATGGAGCCCGCGGGAAACGAGGATGGAAACCGCGCACGCAATCATCAGCGCCGGCATGAGCGAGTAATTGAGCGAGATTTCAAATATCATGACAATCGCCAGCAACGGGGAGCGGGTGGTGGCGGCAAACACGCTGCCCATTCCCACCAGCGCGAAAATCCCTTCCGTCATGCCCGGAGGCATGAGGCCGGCGAATTTCAATTCCGCACCCAGAATACTCCCGAGTCCCGCCCCAAGGAATAGTGTGGGCGTAATCACCCCGCCCACCGCGCCCGATCCGACCGTGATGACCGTGGCCAGCAGTTTGGCCAGAAAAATTCCGATCAACACCCTCTCGGCGGGCGGGCTTTTCACAATCTCATTGGCGATCTCGTAGCCGTTGCCCCAAACCTCGGGACAGACCATCGCCATCGTTCCCACCAGCAGTCCGCCCACCGCCATCCGCACAGGAAGGTTGCCCGCCGGCTTCATCAACTCCTCTCCCGCGCGCAGCAGCTTGAGAAAAATGGCCCCCAAACCGCCCGCGAAAATTCCCAGGACGATGAACCAGGGCAATTGCGAAATGCGCGTAAAGTCGTAATTCGGCACCTCATACCAGAGCCGTATCCCAAAGAAACTTCGCGATACCATCGCTGCCACCACCGAAGAGCAAATCAGCGGCGCGAACATGTTCATCGAAAAATTGCCCAGGACAATGTGCGCGGCAAAAATGGCGCCGGTGATGGGCGCGTTGTAGGCCGCCGACATCCCCGCTGCCGCGCCACAAGCCACCAGCAGGCGCAACCGGTACGGCTGCCAGTGCGCCAACTGGCCCCATTTCGACGCCACCGTGGCGGATAGCTGGGTAATGCCCCCTTCGCGCCCGATGGAAGCCCCCGACGTGATGCTGATAAGCGACGACAAAGTCCGGATGACACCCACGCGGAAAGGCAGTCGCCCATCCCCCGCCACCACCACCTCCAGAAGATTCGTGCTGCGATACTTGCCGGCGAAACGGAACCCCCAAAACAAAATGAGTCCCGCACCCAACCCACCCAGCATCGGCACCAGCACGCGACTCTGCAAATCCAGGCTGTCGGCCACATTCCGAACCGGGTGGTGGAGATAGTGGGCAAACAGGTTTTGCCCCACACTGATCGCCTCATAGAAGATCACGGCGACGAAGCCCCCGATGACCCCTACGCCGGCCGCCAGAAAAAGGTGAATCGTCTCTTCGCTAATGACCAGCTTCTGGCGCACCTGTAACGCTCGTTGCCAGTGGCGCCGGGTGTAATCTCGCAGCCTGGCAAGAATGTCTTCAACTGTTTTGGTGCCGAAGCCCATCGGTGGGGATAATGTGCCTTGGAAACCGGCAGTTTAAAGGGCAAATTCCATCCATTGAAAATCTCGGTTGTCATCCCCGCCTTCAACGAGGAGAAGCTGATCGCGTCCACCCTGCGCGCCATTCAGACGGCCGGCACCGTTTTCACCGCCAGCGGCTGGACCATGGAAATTATCGTCTGCGACAACAATTGCACCGACGCGACCGCGAGCATGGCCCGCGAGGCAGGCGCGCGGGTGGTTTTCGAGCCGGTTAATCAGATCGCCCGCGCCCGCAACACCGGCGCCGCCGCCGCCACCGGCGACTGGTTGCTTTTCGTGGACGCCGATTCCTGTCCGACTCCGGAACTCTTCGCGGAGGTGGCGCAGGAAATCCAGTCCGGACGCTGCCTGGCGGGTGGTTGCACCGTGCGGATGGACCAGCGCACTGCTTTTGGGGACACCGGAGCCCGGATTTGGAATACGGTCAGCCGCGTGATGAAATGGACCGCCGGTTCTTTTATTTTTTGCGATGTCGCCGCGTTTCAAAAAATCGGCGGATTCAATCTCGCGCTCTTTGCTTCCGAGGAAATCGACCTGAGCAAACGCCTGAAGACGCTCGCCCGGCAGCAGGGGAAAAAGATCGTCATTCTCCATCGCCATCCGCTTATAACTTCCGCCCGCAAAATGTCGCTCTATTCGACTCGCGAGTACCTGCGCTTTTTTGCCAGGGCGATCTTCCAACCGCGCAAAACCGTCACCACCCGCGAATCCTGCCAGGTCTGGTACGACGGCCGAAGATAACCCGGCCTCTTACGAATCAGCGCCATCCCGAAATTGGATGGCCGAGCCATTTCGAGGCACTTCCCGAAGCGCCAGGGGCTGGCGCACTCCCGGGCGCTTTGCGAGATTCGCTGACAACCGTCAACGCTTCGCGTCCGGGACTGCGGCGGCCCTCCGCCGCTTTCGACTGCAAAATTGCCTTTAATCACGGAGTTTCCGCCCCTAAACTCCGGCGATGGGCAATTCATTCGGCCAGCTTTTTCGCATCACCACCTGGGGCGAGTCCCACGGTGGTGGCGTCGGCGTTGTTATTGACGGCTGCCCGCCCCGGCTCGCCCTGACCGAGGACGATATTCAGCCCGACCTCGACCGCCGCCGCCCCGGCCAGTCCTCCATCGTCACGCCGCGCAAGGAAACCGACCGCGTGCAGATTCTTTCCGGCACCTTCGAGGGCAAGACGCTCGGCACGCCCATTTCCATGTGGGTGAAAAACGAGGACACCCGCCCCGAGGCCTACAGCGAAATGGCCGAAAAATTCCGCCCTTCCCACGCCGACTACACTTATCAGGCCAAATTCGGCATCCGCAACTGGCAGGGCGGCGGCCGGACCAGCGCGCGCGAAACCATTGGCCGCGTCGCCGCCGGCGCCGTCGCAAGGAAGATTTTGCGGGAACAGTTCAAGGTCGCCATCGTCGCCTACGTCAAGCAAGTCCAGCGCATTCACGCGGAAGTGGACGCTGACAAGGTCGAAGCCGGTCAGGTCGAATCCAACATCGTGCGCTGCCCGGACTCCTCCGCCGCGGTCAAGATGATCCGTTTGATTGAGAAAATGCGCCGGGCCGGCGACAGCGTGGGCGGGTTGGTCGAATGCGTGGCCCGCGGCGTGCCGCCCGGCTGGGGCGAACCGGTCTTCGACCGTCTCGAAGCGGACCTGGCCAAGGCCATGCTCAGCCTTCCCGCTTCCAAGGGTTTTGATATCGGCTCCGGCTTCGGCGCCATGCTGATGACCGGCCGCGAACATAATGACGCCTTTCGCATGAAGGGTGGAAAGGTCCGAACTATCACCAATAATTCCGGCGGCATCCAGGGCGGCATTTCCAACGGGGAAAATATCATTTTGCGCGTCGCCTTCAAACCCGTCGCCACCGTGATGCACGAGCAGGACACCGTGGACATCCACTACCAGAACGCCACCCTGCGCGGGCGGGGCCGGCACGACCCCTGCGTCCTCCCCCGCGCCGTCCCAATGGTTGAAGCCATGGCCGCACTGGTCCTGGTGGACCACGCCCTGCGCCAGCGCGCCCAATGCGGTTGAGCGCCCCCTTATTTCATTACCAAATTCTCAATAAAGAATTCCATCATGCGCGCCTGGCCGACCGCCGTGTGCCCCAGATCCGGCCCGACCTGCAGATCAAAGCTCTTCCCCGCCATCTGCAGGACCTTGATAAGCCGCAGCGCATTCGAATTGTGAACATTGGTATCCGCCGTCCCATAATACAGCAGCAGTCTTCCCCTTAGATTTTCTACGTACGGCATGACCGCGGCATCGAGATACCCCTGCATGTTTTCCGACAGGAGCCCCTCGTAGCGCTCCCCGTAAATGTCGTTGTAATACTGGAAATCGGTGACAGGCGAAGACGCGCTTGCCGCCTTGAACAAATCGGGATAGCGCATCAACAATAGCGCCGCCATCGTGCCGCCGTAGGACGTTCCATAGACACCCACCCGTTCCTTGTCAATATACGGACGTTCCTCCAGCGCCTTCACCCCGGCCGCCTGGTCGTCCACCTCCACAATGCCCAGATGGTGGTAAACCGGATCGCTGAACTTGCGTCCGCGCCCCGCCAGGCTGCGTGAATCAAAGGACGCCACCAAAAAGCCGAATTCGGTCAAAAGGGTCGGAGCGGAAAAAGTCTCATGGGCCGCGTTCGAGTTCGGTCCGCCATAGACGTTCACCAGCAACGGATATTTTTTGTTCGGATCGAAGTTCGACGGGAAACTGAGCATCCCATGCAGTTCAGACTGCCCATCGGCTGCTTTGAACGCAAACATCTCAATTTTCTTAAGCCCCAGTTCCTCAAATTTCGCCATGTCGCTCTTCGCCAGTTCCGCCGCCACCTTGCCTTCGCCATCCAGCAGTCTCGTCGCGGGCGGCGTATCATGCGTCTGGATAACGTCAACAATATAATTGGTTTGCGGCGAAAGCCCGATGGTGTGGTGGAAGGCGGGATCGGTCAGCCGCACATCGTTTCGGCCGTCCAAACCCACGCGGTGCAACTGAAGTTTCATATAATTATCCCCATCCCGCGCCATGTAATAGACCACCCCAGCCGCCTCGTCTATCTTGACCAGGTCGGCCACTTCGAACGGATGATCCGTCAGCGTGGCCAGCAATTTTCCGGAAAGATCATATAGATAAAAGTTCTTGAAACCGTTGCGCTCGGAGGTCCAGATAAACCGCCGGTGATCGGCCAAATACTCGAAGCCCGGCATCCAGTCCACCCAGTTGGCCAGATGCTCCTCGCGGACCACCACACGGGTCTTGCCGCTCTCCGGGTCGGCCGCCGCCAGTTCCAGCGTGTTTTGCTGGCGGTTCATCCGGCTGAAAAGCAGTTCCTTCCCGTCCTGTGTCCACGCCAAACGATAGACGTAATAACCGGGAGCATCGTCGGCGAACGGCTTGCCGTCGCGCACGTCCACCAGCGTCGTCTTCTTCGTCTCCAAATCGTAGATATAAACATCCACCGCCGGACTCGGCATCCCGGCGGTCGGATACGGGTCCAATTCCTTATGATCGTACTGGAGGGTTTGGTCGAGCACGACCGTATAGTCCGGAACTTTACGTTCGTCGAAACGGTAAAACGCGACCTTCTTGCTGTCGGGCGACCACCACATGCCGAAGCTCATACCCAATTCCTCTCCATACACGATGGTTGGAACGCCGTAACGGACGCGGTTCGTGGCGTTCGCGTCCGTCGTCACCGGAAACTCGTTTCCACCGCGGGGAGCGCCGATCCAGAGGTTATGGTCGCGCACAAAGGCGCTCCACTGACGGTCGGGCGACGTGGTTGTGTCCATCAAAATGCGCGCGTTCCCCGGAAAGCCGATGGAACCGCCGCCACCGACCACGGCGCCAACGCCGCCACGACTCCCCCTGGCCATCGCCGCCAATTGCGCCGGATTGGCCGAGGAATTCGTCGTCAACGTCCGGGTGTCCAAGTCGTAGTGAAAGGCAGTTCCTTTCCATGCATAATCCATTCCTTTTCCGTCCCGGCTCCAAACGACGTTCACCTGCCCGGAAACGTAAGCTCCGCCTCGCGTGGCCTGGCTCATCTTCTGATACTGTTGATAGCCGGGATAATTGGTCAACCGGTCCTGGGCAACGACAGTTGAGCCCATCGAGCCGCACAAAACGGCAAAAATGAACGCCATTCTCCAGGGTGCCAGTTTAAAAAGTTGAGTTTTCATTGGGCCTTACAGTCAACGCGCAGATAAATTGCAAATAGAAATGAAAAACGCAACGCGATAAATGGCCGAAATCTTGCACGGTGAGCGAATTATAAACCGGCGCCCTTTTTCGCATGATCCCTTTGCGCGGGGAATCTCGCTTACATTGGTGAAGGCTGCCGCTGCTGATTCGCACCGGAGCAGCCGGAATCTTTATACGAACAAAACTATGAAACGGTGGGCCATTCTCGTAGCCGCGCTTTACTTTTTGATCATCGTGGCGCTCGCCGCGCCCGTCATCATGGTCTGCTTCAAAGACACCAGTTTCGAAAAGGCCGCGGAGGTATATGGCTCATGGCTGTACTGGGCCTGGCTCGGTGCGATGGTGCTGGCCCAAATCGCCCTGTTGGTTGTCCCCGTGCGCATCGCCAGCCGACGGCCAGTGACGCGAGGTTCCTTGATTCCGACGGTGCTGGCGGCCGGCCTGATGATGGGCGTTTTGGCGGCCGGCGCGGTCTGCGCCCTGCACGAGTTCGCCACCGGCAAATTTGACACTTCCGAGCATGACGGCTGGTGCATCCTCGGCATCATGGCGCTGACGTGGTGCTTTTGGTCGTCGGTCTTCTATCGCATGGGCAAGAAAGGCAGCGAAAGCCTCGTCTCCCGCCAAAGCGGCGCGCTACTGAAAGGCAGCATCCTCGAACTCCTGGTCGCCGTGCCCACCCATATTGCGGTGCGTCAACGGACCGAATGCTGCGCCGGAATCATGACCTTCATCGGCTTGACCATGGGTCTTTCCGTCATGCTGTTCTCCTTCGGCCCCGGCGTCTTCTTCCTCTTCGTCGCGCGCTGGAAACGGCTTCACCCGGATCCCATGCAATGAAACCACCACGCTAGCTCCAGAGACCAGAAAAGGTCTATTCAAAAAGCGTTGGGAGGTCCCTGGCGCCATGCAGAATACGGGCAATTTCAACTCCGCTGGCCATCCGGCGGTAAAAGATAATGTAGTTCTTGACAGGAAAACTTCGTAACCTTGGGCTCAGTTCATCGCGCTTGCGGCCTAGCTCCGGCATCGACGCGAGCAGGGAAAGCGGGTTGACAGGGAGCGAACAAACCTGTCAGCCACAACCGGGTCATCCTGCGCAATATAAAGCCAAATCCCTTGCAAATCCGATTTCGCGGCATTTGAAACCCGGTAATCGCTCATCCCTGTCGATTTTTGCGAAGCTTCGCCAATTGCTTCCGGCCCGCAATGCTAACTTCTTCAGCCAACTGCATCAAATTGGCGTCGCTATAGGTCTGATACCGGCCATCCTCCAAATCAGCAATGCCGACAGCAATTTCTCGTTTCAGCGAATCCAATTGGCGCTGTTTAAACACGTCCGATTCCACCCACCAACGGAAGACCTCAAATTGCTCATCGGGCTTCAGTTTCGCTGCTGCCATTTTGACTTTTTCGACGGCGCTCATTTCGGAAAGGTACCATACTCGGCCATTGCATTCAATTGACGAATCGAACGGCCGCCCTATTTTTTCCCCTGCACCTCTGCGGCCACCTTCAACCGAAGCGCGTTCAGCCGGATGAAACCGGTCGCATCGTCCTGGTTATACGCCTTGGTCGGGTCCGCTTCCATCGTTGCGATTTGCGGATTGTACAGGCTCACCGGCGACTTGCGCCCGGCGACCATGATGTTCCCCTTGTAAAGTTTCACCCGCACCGTGCCGGTCACATTCTTCTGGCTCTCCGTCACCAGCGCCTGCAACGCCAGCCGTTCCGGCGCGAACCAGTATCCGTAATAAACCAACTCCGCGTAGCGCGGAATGAGCGAGTCGCGCAAATGCATGACCTCGCGATCCATCGTCAACGTCTCCATTTGCCGATGCGCGAAATGAAGAATCGCCCCGCCCGGCGTCTCATAGACCCCGCGCGATTTCATGCCGACGTAGCGGTTCTCCACCATATCGACCCGGCCAATGCCGTGCTTGCCACCCATTTTGTTCAACGTTTGCATCACGCCCAGCGGCGAATGGCTCTTGCCGTTCACCGCCACGCAGTTTCCGTCCACAAAATCCAGCGTGGCGAATTCCGGTTTGTCGGGCGCGTCTTCCGGAAAAACGGAAAGCGTGTTGAAGTACTCGCGGTTCTTCAAGTCGCCCGCGTCAAACCACGGATCTTCCAAAATCCCCGCCTCGTAGGAAATATGCAGAAGATTCCGGTCCATCGAAAACGGTTTCTTCGCGCTGGCCTGCACCGGGATTTTTCGGCCTTCGCAATACGCGATCATCTCGGCCCGGCCCGGAAACTTGCCGCGATAGCGCTCATCCCGCCACGGCGCGATCACCTGCAATCCCGGCGCCAGCGCCGCCGCCGTCAGTTCAAAACGCACCTGGTCGTTCCCCTTGCCCGTGGCCCCGTGGGCGATGGCGCCAGCCTTTTCCTTTTTTGCAATTTCGACCATCCGCTTGGCGATCAGCGGCCGGGCGATGCTCGTTCCCAGAAAATATTGTCCCTCATAAATGGCCGCCGCCTGGATCATCGGAAAAATAAAATCCCGCGCAAACTCCTCGCGCAGATCGTCAATATAAACCCTGGCCGCGCCCGTCTTCTTCGCCTTCGCCTCCAGCCCGCGCAATTCGTCCTCCTGCCCGATGTTCGCGCAAAACGCGATCATCTCCGCCTGGTAGGTTTCCCCAATCCACGACAACAAAACCGACGTGTCCAATCCGCCGGAATAAGCTAAAACAATTTTCATGTGGAGCGATTCAAACAAAGAGTCGCCGAAAATGCAAAAGCCAAAACATCCACTCCGAGCCCCCATTCTATCTCCCGTTGAACAAGGCAAACACTCCAAACGCGAAAATGATGGTCCCGGAAATCCAATTGACAGCCCGCAGCCACGTTTGTCCCACCCGCGCGCGAAGCAAAGTCACACCGCCGCTGAGAATCACCCACCAAAGGGCCGAACCCGCAAAAACACCGAACACCACCGCCACAGCGGCCCCATAACCCGATCCGCTCCCGACGCCGCAACCGGCAAACATGGCAACAAACGAGAGAATCGTCATCGGATTGGTCAGGGTCAACACCAAGGTTGACAGGTATTCGCCAGTCCCTCCGCCCTCGCCACGGTCCGACGCGGATGCTTCGGCCGGCTTGCTGAGGATGGTTCGCGCTCCGAGGTAACAAAGGAACACCCCGCCCGCCAACCCGAGCCAATGCCGCTGTCGCACCAGAAATCCGGAGACGGCTGTCAAACCAAAAGCCGCCACCGCCCCGTAGGCGGCGTCCGCCGTGGCCGCGCCAAGTCCTGTAACCAATCCACTTCTGAATCCCTCCGCGAGCGAGCGGCGAATGCAGAGAACGCCAATCGGCCCCACCGGAGCGGCGATGGAAAATCCGAGCAACAGGCCTTGTAAAAAGAATTTCACCGGGTCACAAAGCGGCGAACTGCACTTCTCAATTCGCCGGGTTCGGATTCCGCGTTCTCGCCGGCTCCACATGCACCAGCACATCCGCCACGGATGGCATCGCCGCCTGCACCCGGCCTTTCACTTGATGGGCAATCGCGTGCGCCGCCAGCACCGTCAGGTTCGGGTCCACTTCAATGTGCATGTCCACCAGATACTGAAATCCGGTCTTGCGCGCGTGACATTTTTCCACCGCCCGCACCCCCTCGACTTCCGCCGCCCGGGCGCTAATCTCCGCCAGCAGTTTGGGATTTGGCGCGGCGTCCATCAATTCATCCAACGCCGGACGCAACACCAGCCACCCATTCCACCCAATGATCATCGCCGCCAGCAACGCCGCCGCGTCATCCGCGTAAACGTATTTCCGGCCCCCGAGCAGACAGACGCTAATCCCGATGGCCGCCGCCAGCGAGGTGATCGCATCTGAACGATGATGCCACGCATCCGCCTTCACCGCGCCGCTGTCTGCCAAATCCGCCTGCCGTGATACATACCGGAACACCGTCTCCTTGATCACCACCACTCCGATCAGAACGAACAACGTGAACAACCGCGGCGGCTCGCGATCCTCGTCGAAAAGCCGCTGCCCGGCATGGACCGCAATTCCCGCGGCCGCAATAATTAATATGGTTGACACGACCGTGCCCGCGATGGCTTCCGCCTTGCCGTGTCCGTAGGGATGTTCGCGGTCCGGCGGTTCCGCCGCCACCACCACCGCCCGCCAGACAATCAAAGAACTGAAAATGTCCGCCAGCGATTCCATCGCATCCGCGATCAACGCGTCCGAGTGGCCAAATATCCCGCCCGCCAGCTTCCCCGCCACCAAAAAAATGTTGACGCCGATTCCCAAAAACGTCGCCCGCAGACTCTGTTCTGTGCGGTTGGCCGGCACACCTCAAATATTGTGGCAGAACATGGCGTCGCGCAGCTTTGGCTCGAACCAGGTGCTCTTCGGCGGCATGATCCCGCCCGCGTCCGCGATGGACATCAAATCCGCCATGCTGGTCGGGAACATGGAAAACGCGCACGCGTACTCCTTGTTGTTGACCAGTTTTTCCAACTCCTCCGTCCCGCGAATCCCGCCCACAAAATTGATGCGCTGGCTGGTGCGCGGATTATCAATTCCGAAAATCGGCCCCAGCACGTGCTTTTGCAGCAACGTCACATCCAGTCCTTCGACCGGATCTTTCACTTCGCAAATCTCCGGACGGAACCGCAGCTTGTACCATTGATTGTCTAACAAGAAGGACACGTTATTCTTCACCCTGGGCCGACCCGCTGAACCTCCCTTTGCCCCCACTGATACCGGATGGAAACCTATGTAACCGCGATTTTCGAGAAACAACGCGGTGTCGTTGATAGTATCGCGGGGAGGAGCCCCTCTGGGTGTGAAAATCGCTGCCAACTTTTTCAACAGTTCCTCCGGCCTCAGCCCGTTCAAATCCTTCAACACCCGATTATATGGCAGGATTTGCAATTGGTTGTCCGGGAAAATGACGCTCAGGAAAAACCCGCTTTCGCCTGCCCCTTTCCGCGCCTGATAAACCCGCGCCGCGGCCGCGCTCCGATGATGACCGTCAGCAATATATAAGTATGGTATCTCCGTGAAAATCCGGCTCACCAACTCAATTTGCGCCATCTTGCGGAGCGTCCAGGAAGTGTGGCGAATCCCATCGCGCGCCGTAAAATCGGTGTCCGGGACCTTCACTGTCTCTCCCGCCACGAGGCGATCCATCGCTTCATTCGCCCGATACGCTAGAAAAACCGGTCCTGTCTGCGAGTCCAATGCCTCGATATGCCGCACCCGGTCATCCTCCTTGTCTGGACGCGTCAACTCGTGCTTCTTGATCACGCCCTGCAAATAATCCTCGCAACTCGCCGCCGCCACCAACCCCGTCTGCGAGTGGGTTCCCATGATCTGACGGTAAAGGTAAAAACAGGGCTCCGCCTCCTGCCGCAACGCGCCCTGTCCAATGAGCCGCTGAAAATTGACGCGGCCTTTGGCATACACCGCCGCGTCATGCACATCCACCCCGGGCGCCAGGTCAATCTCCGGCTTGCTCACGTGCAAAAAGCTCAGTGGATTCCCCGCCGCCATCTCCCGCGCTTCTTCGGACGACATCACATCATACGGCAACTCGCAGATTTTCTCCGCCAACGACGGTTGCGGCCGCACAGCGGCAAATGGTTTTATCAAAGCCATAAATTTTCCTCATACTGAACACTGAAATTCAAGCAGTGGCAAACCCGAATCCCCGCTTCTCGTGCTGGTGGGTGTGATTAAAAGTGGGTGAGGGACCCGGCCCTTTGGACGGAGCGCGGCTGTGTCGAAGACCAGCCGCGCTCCGTTAAGATGCACACCCCGCACAGCCGGTCGGCGCCCCCGCCGACCGCTTCTTCTCACTCCCAAAAAGTGGCAGCGGCGTCCCGCCGCTGTTCCGGAAAAGAACAGAGGCGGGACGCCTCTGCCACCTTGGCCTCGAACACTACATTCTCTGATTTGCCGGCGCCGCGGTAAAAACGCTGAACAAAATCCGATTAGTCTCGGGAGGGGCGAACTCCTGCGAGCCCCATTATTTCAGGGCCTCGCGTCGCCCCCACCCTCGCGTGTCCAGAATCTAATCCAGCTCGCTTTCTGGTCAGCGTTGAATCCGGGCCGAGCCGCCTTTGGCGAAGGCGCGGACTTCCTCGAGGCTGGCCATGGTGGTGTCGCCGGGGAAGGTTGTCAGCAGCGCCCCGTGGGCCCAGCCGAGCTTCACGGCGTCGTCGGGCGATTCGCCCGACAGCAGGCCGTAGAAAAAGCCCGCCGCAAAGCCGTCGCCGCCGCCCACGCGGTCATAGACGTTCAATTCGCAGGTCGGCGCGGTGTAAGTCTTGCCGTCAATCCACGCCACGGCGCCCCAGCTATGATGGTTGGTCGAATGAACTTCGCGCAGGGTGGTGGCCACCACTTTGACCTTCGGAAATTTCTTCACCACCTGGTCCATCATTCCGAAAAACACGCTCGGATCGAGCTTGGACTTGGCGCCCACGTCCGGCCCTTTCAAGCCGAGACCCTTTTGCAAATCCTCCTCGTTGCCCACCAGCACGTCGCAATTCTCGACGATGCTTTTCATCACCGAAACGGCCTTTTCCTGGCCGCCCCAGATGTCCCAGAGCTTCTGGCGGAAATTCAAATCGAACGACGTGACCGCGCCCGCCGCCTTCGCCGCCTTCATCGCTTCGACAATCAACTGGCCAGTCGTCGCCGACAGGGACGAGAAGATGCCACCGCTATGGAACCAGCGGACGCCGCTGCCAAAAATCTCCTTCCAGTTGAAATCGCCGGGCTTGAGCATCGCGCCGGCCTCGTTGCAGCGGTTGTAAAACACCACCGGCGCGCGCACGCCGTAGCCGCGGTCGCTATAGACCGTCGCCATGTTCGGGCCGTTGACGCCATTGTGCTTGAACTGCTTGTAGAACGGCTTCACTCCCATCGCCCGCACCCGCTCGGCAATCAGTTCGCCGATGGGATAATCCACCATCGCCGTGGCGACGCCGGTGTTCAGGCGGAAGCAATTGGCCAGGTTGGCGGCGCAGTTGAATTCGCCGCCGCTGACGTGGATGTCGCAGTGCGTGGCCTTGCGGAACGGGACGATGCCCGGATCAAGACGATGGACCAGGGCGCCGAGGGCCAAAAAGTCGAGCGCGCCTTTTTCGGAGATTTTCAAACCAGATTTCATTTTTTCGTTTTGATTTAAATTACGATTCAAGATTTCCACCCGTAAAAATTGCCCAGACATCATTCTCAAACGCTTGAGAGGCTTAATAGTCTGGCAATGCAAATAGCAAACACGCCCCGGCTTGACTGCAAAAAAATGATGGTCGTGCCTGGTGATTCGAACGCTTGATAGATGGGAACCTGTTTACCGCTGACTATATTATTGCTGGTCTGATCATCCATAAGGGCTCACCCACAGCCTCCGGAAAAAGACGTCGGCTTCGAATCGGGCGACTGAACTTTCGGTGATGTTTGCAACTGCGAGTGTGGGCGGCTGTCGGGTGCAGCAACTTGTTCTGCGGTCTTGTTCAAGAGCGTCACCTTGCTGCCGATGGGCACATCCGTCTTTTGGGTGTGCCGCAAAAGACAAAGAATCTGGAATAGCTTTGGCATTGGACTCACCATAGGGATGTCAAAGTCTGCATCCACCTCGAAAATCTTGTGATCAGGAGTCTCCACTCTCACACGCTCCACTTTGTCGAAGCGATACTGAGGCTCTGGGAAAAACGGGGACAGAATCAAGCCTCGCCCCTCGATTTGGAACGTGTCTGTGACGGTAAATTGGAACGGGGCACTCATAAACGTCCTTCCGTGGAACGTCCAGCGCTCAGGCACGCGGGACTAAACGACGTGAATCGCGAAGCGGAAATGAAAGCGCCATCCCGCCTTGCCTGCAGCGATTTGTTGACCCCACGTAACTATCTCCAAGGTTTCTCTTCATATTGTCTGACCTCATCGAACGAAAGCTCCTGAACATCTGCCGCACTTCGTGAAACTCTGAACCAAGCCCGACCTGGCGGTCTGGTGTGACCATAGCAGACGCGGACGACAAAGCCAACCTCGTCACTGTGCAGAACGGAGCTGAGGCCGCGATGCGCAGAGCGGTCTGGTGTGCTCTCGAACCGGCGTATAGCCGTGTCAATCGCTTCTGCTTTCTCTCGTCGACCTGCAAAGAAACGTGTGATTTGCGCGAGCATGTCCGAAACGGTCTAACTTTGTTTCAACGACTGCCAGTCGTTTATCTTGCCGGAAAATCGGCAGTTTCTCGTTCGCAAGTTCCTCATTCCCAATGGGCTTGCCGTAATAATACAACGGCCTGTTCGTTTATTGCAAGAGTAAAGAAAACGCCAAAAGCAGGTCACTGCCATCCCACAGGAATTGAAGAAAAAGTGGTTGGAAATTTGATGAAAACCTGCCACACGGCAGGTCATGAAAAACAAAAAACTTCCAACCGCGTGCAAATTGACCGTTGTCCGGCAGTTGTGC
>Ga0302320_10008839_pt1 | contig 21800 bp, 20 predicted proteins | sample Bog_T0_3_FD_202130 | JGI IMG/M metagenome (GOLD analysis project Ga0302320, IMG submission 202130) | Peat permafrost microbial communities from Stordalen Mire near Abisko, Sweden - Bog_T0_3 | ecosystem: Environmental > Terrestrial > Soil > Wetlands > Peat | place: Sweden: Abisko, Stordalen Mire...
AACAGGCCGCGCCATGAACCCACACGAAGCGCCAAAATTGCCAATCGCGGCTGCGATGAATCTTCATCCGCTCCACCGAAGGCGGGGTACGTTAGTATTGAAGTCTGAGGTCGAAGAGGCCCTTAGGGATTTCGGACTAGAGGCTGGTCCCTTTTCCGAGGGCCGGCTAATCGATGCCTATGAAGTCGAAAGATTGCTGGTTGACGCGGGAATATCGGTCGAACTCGTAAAACACAGGACGGCGGCATTCCTACTGCTCGCCCTAGTTCCTCTCGTCAAAAGGCGGTTCCCAGAACTGTTTGAATCCGAATCCTAGCGCTAAACCCAAAAGGACCATGTGCGCCAAAGGCCAACGCCGCCAAAAATCAAGTGCCGTGAAACCCAAGCTGAAGAAAGAGGTGGTCACCACTTCTGGTCCCAGGAAAATCACAGCGCTGCCTGATTTCGCCGCTCGTCGAAAGCGGGTCTTCAAAGGTACACTCTCCGAAAAGGCTACTCGTAAATTGGACCGAGCTATAGTCGGAGAGCTTGGCGACGAGGAACTTGGTCCGCTGGCTAATCCGATGATCTACGCATCCGCCAGAACAAAGAAAGCGCACCGATCGAGAGGACGGCTAGGCGACCAACAAGGGGCACCCTCATCGCAGCGGCCAACCGGGCGAAAATGAACGGGCTGGGCGACACCGAGCGGAAACCCCTGCTTCGTCGGGGAATGGAATTGATCAGTCTTGTACATTGGAGGGACTTCAAGAAAGACCCGCCGCCGGCTATAATAAAGCAGAAGGGGATTCCGATTTTGGTGTACCGCTTCACCGGCACCCAATGACGTCACCCTGCGCACGATGTCAGTATCATGAATTGGGTCGGTCTTCCCCGAGGGTGGGAATGGCCCGATGGCTGGCAGATTGAGCAGTTACCCACCCATTGGGCCGAGATATCTATTCCTACACCGACGCCAACCATCGCGACCGTTGACGACGTTCTAGCTTGGGTAGAGCGGAAAAAACGATGAACCCCCTTGACGCCGATTCCCTGCCCATCCTGACGCCCCTCAACATCCACCCGTTGCCGAGCCGCGTGGGCTTGATGGTGCTCCGCGCTGAGTTGAAATAGGCTCTCGACGAACTAGGTCTGGTGTATGGTGAACTCAGCGGCGATGAGCTCGCGGCCCTCGCTAAACAGAGCTGCGGATCTGAGTAGCGGATCTTGCGCCTCGGATTGTCATCCGATCGGGCTCGTCTCTACCATGAGCACCGAGGTTGGCGCACCCTAATCCCAAATCTTGAGATCAATCCCTAGCCTAAACATCGGATATGCAATTCGCCGGTTGCTGAGGACGCCGGTTTTTACGGTCACGGCGGTTGCGACTCTTGCGATCTGTATCGGCGCCAACGTGGCTATTTTTGCCGTTGTTGACGGTATCGTCTTACGCTCGCTACCGTTTCCCGACGCGGGCCGTCTGGTCTTCGTCTACAACAGCTATCCACGCGCCGGACTTGCTCGTTCCGAAACGTCGATTCCTGACTACTTCGATTGGCGTAATTCGATCAAGGCATTTGCCTCCGTTTCGATTACTCACTACGCCAACGTGGTCGTAGGCGGCGCCGGATATCCTCAACTGGCGCCAATCGAGCGCGTCACTCCCGAGTATTTCGCGACTCTTGGACTTCCACTCGCGATGGGCGGGACCTTCACAGAGGATCAGTTGTCGCCCGGTGCCGATAACGTTGCGGTTGTGACCGACCGCTTCTGGCGCAGCTATTTCAACTCGGATCCAAAGGTGATTGGGCGCACTTTCCTCAATGACGGGGTTAGCACCACCGTGATAGGTGTGCTGCCTAGCACTCCCCCATTTGCCCGGGCCCTTTTCTACCGCCCTGCGTCTCTCCCTATCGGGGAGCGGCAGCCGATCCACCGCCACAGTAGCATTTGGGTGATGTTCGCCCGGCTTGCCCCTGGCGCAACTCTCGCCGAAGCGCAGGCTCAGATTGATGCTCTAAACGCCCGACAGGCGAAAGATGACCCGCGGGCGAGCTTCGCAAAAGATTCCGGCTACCACACCATCGTTACTCCCTTGCATGATGAACTCATCCGCACCGCACGGCCGATGCTCATTCTGCTACAATGCGGGGTCCTGCTGCTCTTGCTGATTGGCGGCGTCAATCTCGCCAACTTGGTTCTCATCCGAGCCAACGGTCGTTCCAAGGAGATCGCCGTGCGCTACGCCCTTGGCGCCAGTCGCTGGCAAATTGCGGGAGATGCGCTCGTAGAAAACGTCCTCCTCTCTTTTGTCGGGGGATTTTCAGGAATGGCGTTGGGTGTCTTTGGCGTCGCCTGGCTTCGCACCTTGGGCTTCGGAAAATTGCCCCTTGGGGACCTGATATCGGTCGACGCCCGTGTCGTCGCAATGGCCCTGGCTTCTACAGTAGTCGGGGGGCTCTTTCTGGCGCTTCCCGCCGTCGTCTTCAACAATCACCTCAAGCTTGCGGGTCGCCTTCAGGCTGCGTCCCAGGCCGGAACGGCAAGCCCGAGGGTCCAGAGGCTTCGCCACGGGTTCATAGTTGCCCAGATCGCCCTAACAATCGTGCTGCTTTCCGGGGCCGGCCTTCTGACGGTCAGCCTAAAACGTGTGCTCGATACTCCCGTGGGATTCAATTCCGACCGAATCCTGACCGGAAACATCATGCTTCCCCAGCGAGATTACCGGGAGGTCGAATCCCGGGTATTATTTACGGAGCGGCTCTCGTCTGCCCTCTCTGCGATTCCTGGAGTTTCACATGTGGCGTTCGATACCCAACTGCCATTCAATTTCCACGGCTTCATGAACGATGGCTTTATCTCGGCCGAAGGAAGCACCCGAAAAACCGGCGAGACCAGCCAAACCCATTTCATTTCCTACGTCACCAGCGGTTTTTGGCCGGCGCTGGGGATTCCGCTGCAGCGCGGGCGACTCTTGGAGCCAGCCGACGATCATCGGAAGGGCGGGGTTTGCGTTGTGGATCAGGCCTTTGCAGAGCGCTATTGGCCTGGCACTGATCCCTTGGGGCACCGCCTTTCCAGATGGGGCAACTCCTTCAACAAGGACAACGCCTTTACCGTCGTGGGAGTCGTGGGAAACGTAAAACAACGGGACCTCACCGAGAACGTCGGCCACGGCGCAGTGTACTTCCCGTTCTCCGCTTCGGGAGGAGCCTCTTCCGATCCCATTGCCCTGATTGTGAGCAGCGCCCTCCCGTCGGCTTCTCTCGTTCCAATAATCCGAAAGGCGATCCAGCAACTTGATCCGAATCTTCCCATCGACGATTTGCGTCCCATGCAGGCGGACATCGACGACAGTCTGGCCGCGCGCCGGTCCCCGGCCGTTCTGGCGAGCTTTTTCGCGGCCGTGGCCCTCCTCCTCGCCTCGGTCGGAACCTATGGGGCCCTGGGCTACATGGTTACACAGCGTCGCCGTGAAATCAGTGTGCGCATGGCCCTGGGAGCCGACCCAACCCGGATCCGCGGGCAATTCATGTCCCTTGGTTTGCGCCTCCTTCTTTGGGGCTCTCTGGCCGGGCTCCTGGGTGCTTGGTGGACGGGACGGGCCATGCAATCGGTCCTCTATGGCGTGCTGTCCCTGCAGGCGCCGACGCTGGTTATCGCAATTCTTGTCGTATGCGTGGTAACGATCTTGGCCTGCTTAGTTCCGGCCCACCGGGCTGCGCAGGTCGATCCCATAGCCGCACTTCGTTCGGACTAAGTCGAATGTAACCTTCCTCAGCCGAGCCTCTGACCGGAGTTTGACGGCTATTGTCCACTAAAGGGTCCTTTGGGACAGCTGAGTGCCTCCTAGAGCGACGCGGGTTTCTACTGTCTGCGCAACGCGACCATAGGCTCAACTCGCAACGCCCGCCACGACGGAATGGCCATCGACACAAGGGCTAGGAGGAGAGTCGAGGCCACAGCCGCTATGTAGACGAGGGGGTCGGCCGCCTGAAGCGACCCGACCATCGCAGAAGCTACTCTTGTGAGCGATAACGCCGAGAGAATCCCCACCAGGAGACCCACTGCAGCGAATCCCATTCCCTGTCGCAGGACCAGTGCTATCACGTCAACCGGCTGCGCACCGAGCGCCATGCGGATGCCGATCTCGCTTGTTCGCTGCGCCACCGAGTACGACATCACGCTATAAAGGCCCATGGCCGCCAGCAGGAGCCCAAGAATGCCGAGTACGGTCAGGATGCTGGCTGCGATCTTTTGTCCGAAGAGCGAGCCCGCGACATACTCGTTCATGGGCTGGGCATCGAACATCGTCAGGGCCGGGTCAATCGCAGCGGCCTCGTGGCGCACCGCGGAAATCGCATCCTGCATCGAGCCGTTCGTACGGATGTGAAAGGTGATCCCATACTCCGGGCGGAACACTTGGCTGATCGGTATATAGAAGAACGGCGTCGCGGCCTCGCCAACCTGGTGAATCTTGATGTCGTTTACCACGCCGACGACCGTAAACCACCGGCCCCATCCGCGAACCTTCCGTCCGATGGGATCGCCGTGCGGAAGGAATCGTTTCACGAATTCCTTGCTGACGATCGCCACGTCTTGCGACTGGGGGCCGTCCTGCAGGGTGAAATCGCGGCCGGCGACCATCGGGATCTTCATCACGTCAAAATATCCTGGACCCACCAGGTTCCGGTAGATCTTCATGCTCTCATTGGCCCAATCCGGCTGGTACCCCTCGACTTCAATCGGCTCCCAGTTGAATCCGCCGTAAAGACCGAGCGGCACAGAATCGGCATAGCTGACAGCGGTCACACCAGGGTATCGCTTCAAGCGCTCGGTCATCAGGTGCATGAATGAGTCCGCCTGCTGCCGGGTGTAGCCGCCGGTGGATAGGTTGAATTGGGCAAGTGCCTGGCCCTCCGGGGTGAACCCTGGGGACATGGCGCGAAGAGACTGGAAGCTCTTGAGGAAGATTCCCGCACCGATAAGCGCGGTCACGGCCAAAGCGATCTCTGCGACCACCAGGAGACCTCGCATCCGATGGGACCTGGCGCTGGGCAACTCGCTGCGTCCACCCCCTTTCAGTACCTCATTAACGTTGGACCGCGCGGCCTGCAGGGCCGGGGCGACGCCGGCGAGGACCGCAGCCAGCAAGGCGGCAAGAACGGCAAATCCAAAGACCGGGCCAACCAGCGGGGAAAGGACCATCGACGGGCCGGCCACTGAGGGAAGCAGCCACTGCAGGGCTCCCCTAAGCCAACCCGCCGTGAGGAAGCCGAAGGTGGATCCGGCAAAGGCTAGGAGCAGGGACTCGATCAGAAGCTGGCGGGCCAGGCGCCTCGGGCTCGCCCCCAGCGCCAGGCGCGTGCTGAATTCCCTCTGGCGGCCCGTCGCACGAGCCAGCAGCAGGTTTGCAACGTTCGCGCAGACGATCAGGAACAGGACGAGGGACGCGGCCATCAGTATCTCGATCGGCTTCAGCAGCGTTTGCTGTGGTCCCCAGTGCCATTTCCACAGAGGCACGACTGAAACTTGGATGCCCTGGTCCTGGGAGCCGTTAACCTTTGCCATGAATCCGACGAGGGCTGCTGCCTCATAGCCGGCCTGCTCGATGGTCACCGTTGGCTTGAGGCGCGCCAGCATGGTGAAATTGCGTGTGCCCCGGTCCTGCAGCATCCATGTCCCGGTATGAGTGATCTCCCCGTACATCGATTGCGGCACCCAGATCTGATAGTCCAATCCTGTCTGTGTACCGTGAAAACCCTCCGCGGCCACGCCGATGACCGTGAACAGCACCCTGTTGATGCGCAGCGACGACCCGATGGCGGACATACTGCCGTTGTACCGCTTGAGCCAGTAACTGTGGCTTATCACCGCGACCGGGTGGGCATTCTGAGTGTCGCTTTTCTCGTCCTGCGCGAAGAACCGCCCGGCCTCAAGTTTCACCCCAAGGACATCGAAGAAGTTTCCGGACACCATCTCGCACCAGGTCCTCTCGCTTGAGCGCTCGTCACCCACGGCCAGCGCCCCACGAGTGATCGCGGTGATGTCCATCAGCCTTAGGTGGTCGCGGTAGTCGCGGAAATCGAGAAACGACGTTCCAAGCGGCGCGGTGCCGAAGGCGCCTTCGCTCGCATAGTTCTCCACAGCTACAAGCCGCGATGAATCCGTCGTTCCGGGAAGCGGGTTGAAGATCAGCGATGTGATCCAGCCGAAAGTCGTGACTGTGGCTCCCATCCCAAGTGCCATCGTTAGGATGATGACAGCTGAGAATCCGGGCGTTTTGGAAAGCTGCCTCAACGCAGATCTCAGGTCAGATAGCATGTCGTTGAACATTTTAGCAGCCGTTGTGCCAAGAGGTAAGAACCATGTTTGTATATGATTATAAACCTGTTAACAATACATGTATGCCTGCATCTCAGCCGGAAATATCAATTAATGGGACGGAGCATTCCCAGAATTGGGAATCCCTTAAGGATTTGGAATTCCTAGTAAACTGTTCAGGCCGATCGCAAAAGTTCCTCCCAACGGTTCCTGAAGTGGTACGTTTACGAACACATCCTGGTTTGGCGCCGTTACCCTCGCTGATGAGCGTGTGCCGCGGTCTGAATCGCCGTCGCGGCGGTCGGCTTTTGACAGCCCAATAACCTACACCAATGTTGGAGTTCGCTTTATTTACCGTTCAGTAAAACAATCACATATGGAAACCGTAGAAGTGGTCAGAAAGTACAACGAGGCGTGCGGCGACTTATTAGCTGCGCACGAAAAACTGCGTTCCCAGATCCGAGGGCTTCCTCAGGAACTCGGTTTTAAGGATGTGGAGGAATTGATCCAGGTTTTAAGGGCGGTTGATAAGAGAGGCATTCTGCCCATTTCCTGGTTACAGGACCTCTTGAGTGGCAAACGACCTGTCCCGGGCCCAAAGAAGCCCAGCAGGAGGCCTACAACGGCATCCATACGCAAGAGACGGGTGGTCGTGACGGCTGCGTTGGCCTCGACGGTGGAGAAGCGCCTAAAGGACGGAAAGACTGTAGCCGAGGTAGAGAAGGAACTCGGCGTCTCGGCATCTTCGATAAATAAGATAAAGAAAAAGGCTGGATTGGTGAAGCCCCTTCAGGCCAAAGCACAAGGGAGTGCTTCTTAAATTGAGGGTTCCGATCGTTCGTTTATCTTTTCCAACGACATCTCCCTTTCTTTAAGCGCATTCCGGAGGAAGCTAGATGAAGCCTCAACGGCCACCTCGAGCGCCTTGATTTCGCAAGTCAAGTGTGTGTCCTCGTCATCTCCGGTATTGGCGGCCTTGGTGAGCGCCAAACGCGCCCTGATCGCAGGCGTGAACTCCACGTGGCACGCCGGGCCGATTGCGAAAACCTTGGCGAAGTCCCCATTAGCAGCGAGGCGATCTATCTTGCCGGACGCAAACTCATCATACAGGACCCGATGGAAATATTCGATCTCGTTTATATTTAAGATACTTACGCCCCACGTATTTCTCTTTTTTGGAATCTGAATCTTCATCGGAGAATCACCAAACTGCGCGCGTGCAGCACAGGCAACCCTGGCCGCTTCGAGCCTAATTCCCCTGCCCTTTGCCGGGTAAAGTTTCCTGTGCCGGGCCCATCTTAGGTCGATCCCACGTAGGTACCCGCTAGGGCAGCTTTCGCTTTAACCTCGTCCTTGTAACGAGGGGTTACCAGTACCTTGAGTCTAACAGTTGGATCGCGTTTCATGTGATTGTTAGGGCCCCAGACGTGTGGGCTGGCTGTCGGCAGTTCTTGACTCACCTAGGCTAAGATCGGCGGTCTTTCCTTTAAGAAAGGCCTCGGTTAACGCCCAGGAGGAATGGAGCGTTTTGTCCTCGGTCATCAGCCTCCAAACGAGGCCTCCCTTCGAACGACGAAACCCTGCTGAATAGAGCGTGTCCTTTCGGGAATCGAACTTGTCGAATTTCGCACAAAGCTCATAGCCCTCCTCCCAAATTTCGACTGCTTCCTGTGAAGGATTGGCCGCCTCAATCCGGAGCCGTCTTGAGCGAGCTAAAAAGCTGTTACCTGTTACGCCCTTTTTTAGCTGATCGGATACTTCCTTCTGGCCCGGATCAAATACGGGGATCTCCGGCATCTTACGTCCATCGACTTTACCAGTCTCCGCCATGGCCTGAGACGACTGGGATTTTGAAGTTACATGAAACGCTGGAGTTGAGAGCGTCGGGATCAAAGGGGACCCAACCGTCGCACCGCTCTTCGCCTCCGTGGGGTCCGCGCACTCCGCCTGGGAAATCCTATCCAGGTCCTTGGCCGCTAGCTCCGTCTCCCCCTTTTCCCGAACTCCGACACTGGTGGGCCGGGTCTCCTTATCTACCGTCAGCACCCACTTCGCCTGGATGGCGGCCTCCACCACGGCCTCAAGAACTTTGCGTCTGGATAATGGCCCCGCCCCGTCCCTGGCAGACTCCGACCCCAGCCTGTCGAGTTTATCGATTGTGCCGCGACCAACATCAACCTGCCGTACCGATTCACGATACCGGGCCATGCGACTGGGGAGGGTCTTATCTTTCTTAGGCTTCATATTTACTTAGTGGTAGCTATTTGCATTTAAACAAGGGCCATTTTCATGGATTATTGATTATGTTTATCTTTCGCTAGACCGCCCTAGTGGTCCGTCTCGTGCCCCGCCACCTGTTTTATCTTTTCTAGAAGTTTGTCGCCCTTCATACCGAATTCGGTTTCCAGCTTGGTTGTGAGGCGCAGAAACTCGCGGGCGTCATCAATTGTCTCCTCAGAAAAGCTTTCTGTGGCACGGACTACCTTCCTGGGCTCATTTCTCTGGCCCGAGAGTGCCCGCCTCGCCGCGGCCTCTTTTTGGGCAGGAGTTCCCTCTAGGTTGATGAGGTCTCTGAATGCCCTGCGAACGGTACCTTCGCTGCGGCCGTAGTGTTCGGCGTACTTACGGTGGCTCAACAGACCTGATAGGACCCTCTCCTTGACCTTAGGATGCTGGTCTAAGTGTTTCCTCACCTCCGCCCGTGCTGAAAGGCCCTTGGGGCGGTCCCCCAGGGTTTGGTTATCACGGGAAGCGAAGATTTCGGCCTCAGCAATCCCACCTGGCAGGACTTGGATCGCCACCTTGGGGATTATCGCCAATTCGTAGGAGCGCTTTCTCTTGTGCCCGCTAACCAAATAATAAATGCCGCCGATAAGGACGACCACAAGTGGGGGAAACCGATCACCCTTTTTTATGTCGTTCACCATTTCATTCAAAGACGAGTCTCGGAATTTGGGGCGAAGTTGGAGGCTCGGGTCTAAGTGAATCTGGTCGATCCCGACAGTCTGGACCTTGAACCTGAACTCACCCGATTCTGGGCTAAGCAGAAACTTAAGCACCTGGAATAAGTCGTAATCGTAGACTGTTCGCAGTCCTTTCTTTCGCGGATAACCCTTCAAAAGGCCTCTCAGCCTAAAGTTATGGAACTGGCAAGGGGCTATGCCTGTTAGCGTTGTTAGCTGGTACGAAGTCCAAAAGTTACCTTCAAACCCAACCTCGAGATTTGGCGATGCGGTATCGTCAGTATCGGTAGTGTTCATTTTAAGGGGTATGAACAAAAGGATCACTCGCGCAAGGGGAGGTTCGTCGCGGCATCTGGCATCCTATTGTGCAACCCTCCGATATAAATACATCGGCTCACCAAAATCGTGAATTACCATAACCGACTTCTTCCAAGACCCTTACAACGTGCTGCACTCGATCGCTGGCGATCCCGGCCTCCTAGATTGAAAGGGCGCCGTTTGGGGGCAGACTGAGCGATAAATAATTATCACCAGCCTATTACTTATTCCAGATAGAGTTTCTTCTTTAGGCGTTTATCCGTCCGCAAACGAAGGGAGCCTCAATTGGTTTAGGTGGAATTGTTGTGTTTAATTCCCGCATCACCTTGCTGAGGCTAGCGAAAATCCCAGAAGATTGGGATGCTATCCTCGAATAATTTCGATTTACCTACGGACGATAAGTTAAGCGCAGCTCTGGATGCTTCAGCTGCCTATCCATCCGCCCCACCAGGAGCGGACATTGTCTGTATTCCATTCCGGTGTGATGGTGAAAACGTTCTATATTTAACGGCCGAGCAGCTAACTCAGTTTATACCTCGCACCTCAAAGACCATCGTTCTTTGGGCGAAAGCTGGAATGCTGCCCTGCATCAGGCCACCAAAAAGGACCTCCGAGGGGCACAATTCTTGGCTGTTTGATTACTTTGAGGTTTTGAGAGCAATGAAGCGGTACCAGATGGCCACGACCGGCGGGACGGCGGGACTGGCCACTAAGGCGCTCCCATTTGCGGAGATTGTTCAGTACGTGGGGGCCCGGGAGCTATCCCGGTTCATACCCCGAACCCCAAAGTCCCTCAAAACTTGGGCAAAGCTGGGCGTTATACCGGGAACCAAATTACACGGAGGACAATGGCTTTTCGACCTCCTCGAGGTGCACCGCACACTTAAGCGCTATCATAAATAAGAGAAACACAGGCTTTGTTTATCTAAAACCTAGCACCTCACTTGAAACCGAAGGAAGAATCCTAAAGGGTGAGAGTGAATGCAAATTCGTCCATGAGACTCATTGCTTTCGCTCAGGAGCGCCACCTATACCGAAGGACTTGAAAAATCCGGGGATAATCAATCTCAGGGAGGCTACTGGACGCGACATTGGAGAGGCGTTAGGCAGGGGGGTGTGCCAGTTGGCACGCCCCCCTGCCCTCGAGGCCAGGCATGACAGAGCCCCATGCAGCTCAGACATGGGATGGCCGGCACTTCAACGATTCGCCCCACAATTGCCGTGTCCGTTTTAGCCTGTCGCGGCAGCCTAAGGGTAATTCCCAAATGCAAAGTGACTCAGATCTCCTGCGCACCTACGTTCTTGATGCCTCCGGGCCCGCGTTCACTGAGGTCGTGCGCAGGAACATAGCCCTGGTACATTCATGCGTACTGCGGCGAGTCGGCGGAGATACACACCTTGCCGAGGACGTGACTCAAAGGGTCTTCACCGATCTCGCCAGAAAGGCGCCAAAGCTGACGAAACTGACCTCGGTGGCCGGGTGGCTGTATGTCGCCGCGAACCTAGCCTCGGCTGAAACGGTACGGAAAGAGCGACGGAGGAAAACAAGGGAGATTTTGGCCTCTCAAATGATTGAGATCGGCGTTCATGAAGGCGCACAAAGCCAAGAGGAGTGGTCCCGGCTGAGGGATCTTCTGGACGAGTTGATTTGCGGCCTCGACGTTGGTGATCGCGAAGTTGTGGTCCTCAGGTATTTCTCCAAGCGATCCTATTCTGAGATCGGCGGCGTAGCGGGGACAACAGACGAGGGCGCCCGGAAGCGAGTGGAACGGGCCCTGGAGAAGCTACGTGCAAAGTTAGAGAAGGCGGGAGTGAGATCCTCCATGGACGCACTCGAGACCGAACTCGCCAAGGAGTCGGCGTCGGAGCCTCCGGTCACCCTTGCCAACCGTGTCGCCAGCATTGCCGTAGTCGAATTTGGAACAGCTAGCGCTGCGACCACTTGGTGGCTATCGCTTGCGAGAGTACTCACTTCAAAGACCGTGACCACGGGCGCCGTCTTTGTGGGGGCGACACTCCTCCTCCTTTGGCAGCATCGCCAGAACACCACCCTGAGAACGCAGATGGACAGCCTCCGTGGTCAATCAGTGGTAGTGAGACAATTGACCCAAGAGAATAGGAAGCTGGCGATGGAGCAGGTTAAGGCCGGGGACCTACGCAGGACTATGGCCATTGCCAATTCCCCCCGCCCCGCCGGCATTAAGGGTTCCGCGGCCGTCGAGCCCGTTGGTCGGCCGCTCACCATCAGCGTCACTTCCGAAGGCCGTATCATGTGGGAGAATGAGCCCGTAGACCTTCAGGGGTTTCTGAACCGGTTGGTTGCTTCCCAATCCACTGATTCCGGTTCCCAGACGCAGCTCCTAGTCCACGGGGCTCCGGGAGTTGGCTTCTCTGCGACGGCATACGTCGTAGAGCAAGCGAGCAAAGCGGGGATTAAGAACATCACGATCGACAGTCAGGCATATCCTTCGCCGTCCGACGGCTGGATTACGGCTACCCCAGGACCGCCCCCTGCAGCCGATAAAACACCTCCGACGTTACCTGACGTCCCCACCAAACCGTAAGATGAGGTTTTCCCGAGCCTTTCTCTTCGTAGGCACCGCAGCATTGGGCATTTATTGGGCTGTTGAGAGGCACACCACCGTCCAGCTCCAGCAGCAGTTAGCGACGATCAAGGACCGGGGAGAGGAGATCGCACGACTTCACACGGAGCATGACAGATTAATTGATCTCCGACAGGCCGAGATTGGTCTGGGAGCAGTTCATGATGTGGGTCGCCAACGGGCACCCGACCCCGATCGTAACTCGAATGACCAGGGTATCTCTCTCCGTCCCGGGACTTGGACACCCGCAGCAGCATGGAAGAATCAGGGTCAAGCCACGCCGGAGGCCGCCGTCGAGACGATGTTGTGGGCCGCGGCCGGCGGCGATTTGAGTGCCCTCAAGAATACTCTGGCTTTGGCACCCGATACGCGGTCAAAAGCGGCAGATCTATTGGCCAGCCTACCTCCTGCTGCCAGCCAAACCTATGCCTCCCCTGACGACTTAATGGCCCTCCTCGTGGCAGGAAACGTGCCCCTCGACAGTGCCCAGGTGGTAGCCAAACAGATCAATCAGGATGGCCAAGTCATCGAGTATCTGAGGCTCAAGGACTCGGACGGGCGGACTCGGCAGGTCTTTCTTACACTTCAGAAGCTGTCAGACAGCTGGCGGTTGACGGTACCAGCATTTGCGCTGGACCCTATAGCGCAGGCAAATGGGGATTCGAGTGCTCCTTAGAGGACCCGTTTGGCGACGCACCCTGAGAATGTGTCTTCAGGGTCGGGAGTTGGCTAGAACCGCGGCATCGGCGCTGTCGTCCGGTTTCCTATTGACGTTCTAAAGGAACGAAACATTTGTCTCCTTCAGAACCCCTGAAGGACCGGCGATGACCAAAGAAAAAGCAGAACTACTCCAAGGCACGCTGGATATGTTGATCCTGAATGCTCTGGTACTGGAGCCGATGCACGGTTTCGGACTGGCGGTTCGCTTGCGGCAGATGTCGAGGGAGGTCTTTCAGGTTGAGATGGGCTCCCTTTATCCCGCACTTTGCCGGATTGAAGGCCGTGGTTGGATTGAGGCGAAGTGGGGCACCTCGGACAACAACCGGAAGGCCCGCTATTATAGTCTAACTGCTTCAGGCCGAGAACAGCTGGGCGTCGAATCCGCACGCTGGCAGGTCCTTTCCAGCACCATCAACGCCATGTTGCGTGCGACGTAGCCATGTCGGTCCTCAGGAGGTTCGCCTTCAGGTTGGGCTCGTTCTTTAGGAGGGAACAGATCGAGGAGGATTTATCCGAAGAGCTGCGCCTCCACGTCGAGTTCCAGACGGAAGCCAACATTCAGGCGGGGATGACTCCGGAGGAGGCGCGCCGCTGGGCGCTGATCGACCTGGGAGGGATCGACCAAGTAAAGGAGAGCTACAGGGATGAGAGGCGCCTCAGGTGGCTGGAGGACGCCGGCAACGACCTCAGGCACTCGCTTCGCGGGCTTCTGCGCGAGCGCGCCTTCACGGTCACGGTGCTCGCGATCTTCGCACTGTGCGTCGCTGCCAATGTCGCGATCTTCTCGGTCGTCGACGGCATCCTGCTTAAACCCCTGCCCTTCCCCGATGCGACCGGCGTCTATACCGTTTACGACAGCTATCCGAAGGCCGGATTCGACGGTGGCATATCGGTACCCCACTACATTGAGCGCGGCCGGGACATCGCCGCCTTTTCCGAAAGCGCCGCCTACCGCACCGTTTGGCTCGCCTCAGGCAAGCGTGGATCCATCAAGGGCATTGAGGCGCTGGCGACCTCTGCGGGGTTCTTCCGACTCATCAGGACAGAGCCAGCCTTGGGCCGAACGTTTACTGAAGCCGAGACATTATTGGGCAGCCCGCACGTGGTCATCCTCAGTGATGCGTTATGGCGGAGCCAGTTCCAGGGCGACCCGGCTGCGCTTGGGAAGGTCCTAGTCCTGGATGACGAGCCTTATACGGTGATCGGGGTAATGCCTGCGTCGTTTCACTTCCCCACCGTGCACCCGGTTGCCTGGGTCCCCCTTGTCTTCACGAAAATAGAACAGACGGATCTCTACCGACATGCCGCCTCGATCGGAGCCATGTGTGTCAGGCTTCGCCCCAGGGTGACGGCCCAGCAGGCCCGTGCCCAGCTCGACGCGCTGAATGAGCGTACGCTGAAGCAGGACCCCTACGCCAAAATGGTTGTGGACGGAGCCGGATATCACCCGGCGATCAACGGCCTTCAGGCCACGATGGTGGCGCATATCCGCCCCACCCTCACTCTTCTGCAGGTTGGTGCGCTTTTTCTCCTTCTCATCGGGGCTGTAAACCTTGCAAACCTCCTCGCCGTCCGTGCCGTTGGCCGGGCGCGCGAGTACAGTGTGCGGAGGGCCTTGGGGGCCGGGTCATTGAGGCTCGGCAGGTCGATCGTATTGGAAACGCTCGTCCTGTCTGTTACCGGGGGCGCAACCGGGACCGCATTGGGTTTCATAGCGCTCCGACTCACATTCCATACCTTCAGCGATCGCCTGCCCTTCGAGATGTCTTTGGATCCTGATGTCCGCGTATGCGCCGTTTCCATGGTCGGGGCCGTGCTGAGCGGCATCATGCTGTCAGCGCCGATCGTGTGGCAGACGCTTCGTGAGAACCTATCTGTTTCGCTCTCATCCGAGTCGCGAACCGGGACGACGACCGGTTCGGTTCAAAGGGTGCGCCAGGCTCTCATCATCGCCCAGATAACGCTCGCTTTCATCCTTCTGGCGGGAACGGGCCTGCTGTCGGTGAGCTTGTTCAATCTCCTTTCCGTGGACCCGGGGTTTCGCCCCGAGCATGTCCTGACCGGGATGTTCGATCTTCCGGCCTACCGTTATCCAGATGCCAAGAGGAGCGCCCTGGTCGTACAGATCTCGCAACGAATACAGAACCTTCCCGGGGTTTCGTCCGCGGGGATCTCGACCCTTCTCCCCTTCACATGGAATGGCGGCGGTGCGGCCATAGTCTTCAAGGATCACAAAACGAAGTCCGAGGAGGCTGCAGAACCCCATCCGGTGATTGGCGTCGCGGGAAACGTCTTCGCCGCACTAGGTGTGCCGCTCGTTCAAGGCAGGTTTTTGGGAGACGGCGATGTCGGTTCCCCTCGGAAGCCTTGTGTGGTCGATACGAATTTTGCTCAGCGATTTTGGCCGAAGGGTGATGCGCTCGGCGCCGAAATCACACCCGATTCAGGTCCCAATCCAGAATACTACACCATCGTGGGCGTGGTGGGAGCGATCCGGCAGAACAACCTGGCCGACGACAAAGAGTTTGGAACTATGTACGTCCCTTACGACGGGGAAAACAATGTCATGATCGCTCTTCGCACCCTCGACGATCCCGTCTCGCTGGGCGCAACATTGGCCAAGATAGTCCGGGAGGTCGATCCCGCCATCGAACTTCATGATGTGATCCTGATGGAGAACCGCGTCGGTAAGAGCCTCTCCGGACGTTGGGTGGCAGTGTCGCTCGCCGGGTGCTTTGCGGGAATCGCACTCATCCTCGCCGCGATCGGCATCTATGGAGTGCTCGCCTACACGGTGACACAGCGGCGCCGCGAGATAGGCGTACGTATGGCCCTCGGCGCTCAGCCGGGCCAGATCCTGCGGATGATTCTCAGCTTCGGAGGACGCCTGTTGGCAATTGGCTTACCGATCGGAGTCCTAGGGGCACTCTTCCTAGGACGTGCGATGGCCTCGTTCCTTTATGGAGTCAGGCCGGGCAACGTCGGAGTGTTCTTGCTGGTTGCATCACTCCTTTCAGTGGCGACATCGGCCGCCTGTGTCATTCCCGCAAGACGAGCGGCCAAAGTCTCTCCCAGTGAAGCTTTGAGGGCGATTTAGTGGTGAGATGCGGCCAAATGAAGCGCCTACTCTCGCTTCTCGTCCCAAAATCTCATTTTCCTGTGCTTTTCTAATTCATCGCGGATCTCTGTTACGGCCTTCTTCATTCCCGCCGATGGAAAATCCTTCTCTGCATCTCGGAGCATTATTTCCCCCCCACGAGCTCTCGCTTTAAGATGCTCGATTTGAGACTTCAGGAATTTAAATTCCGCGATCCCTAACGTGGTGTCGGCTTCAAATCGACCTAACCAAGAACGATATTCGTCCGTCACATCTAACCATTCCTCTGAGCCATCCGCCTCTCGGTCGAAATCTGCAGGGAAGACCTGACTCGGCTTTTTACCCGATATTATCTCAAATCCTGCTTGGCGGTATGCTTTGGCGGCAAATTCTGAACAGAACGAGGACGTTGCGTTTTCCGGTAGCATAAAGCCTCTGTTGTATCCTTGCTCTAGGAAATAGTTAGCCGCCGAAAACAGCTTCTCTCGGCCGGCCCCGTCGAGGGCTTTCAATCGAAGCACCGTCCAATTTGACTGGCTTTCCGATAGTATCGCAGGAAAAAATTCGATGTGAACACCGGATGCCGCCGTTGAGTGAATGAATGCGCCACCGCCCAAACATAGGGCGACGTGACTAGAACGCGCCCGTTGATAGAGTACCTTCTGGGCGCCCACAATGGTTGAAGATTTCTTTCCCGCACCTCGGACAAGAAGAACGTCTCCCACCCTGGGGAACGCGTCTTTATCGTCTTTGGGCATACATCAAAAGTGTTTGGCTCGGGATTTCGCGGTCAATTGAGGAAGGCGACAAATAATCGCGTATTGATCACTCCCGCTATTTGCGTATGCGGCAAGAGCCAGCGTGACGGAGTGAGGTAGTTTCATCAATGTCATGACCTTGAAGAAGGCGGTCGCCTCTTGCGAAGAACTGGAATGCCCCTTCCGGTTCACTTCTGCTGGATCAGCCCTGGCGCCCCACCTTCGAGAAATTGCATTCGAACGCATGCGTCATGGCGGCCGTTGAAATCTTCGATCCATGCAAGGTAGCCGCACGCAGCCTCGATAAATTGGAACAGCGTAATTTGAAGACGCATTCTGGGGCGGCGCAAAGTCACGGCGCTTTCTCTAGCGATTGAGCGCGCTGCCCATACACCTTGTCCATTATTTCACGCGCTTGCGGAGATGGAGGTTCGGTTGAGGAAGTAATGCTGTACGTGTCCGTAGACGTGACGCCGTAATAAAGTCTCACATGCCTGAAGGCTATGTTTCTAAGAATCAGCAATATCTTCCTTATCGTTGGCAATTGGCATCGCACTCCCAATGTGACCGAAACGAGCGCACTAGCCGGAAAGTGAGCGAGCGCGTCCACTGAATCTGTTTCGAGATCCCGCGCGCGCGCCATGTCTTTTACCATACGATACTCGTCCTCGTATTCCCAACAGCTGGCCTTTCGAAAGAATACAGCCTGCCCGTCGGGATGGTTCACGTTATGCCTAGTTTTTCTGTACGAAACACGTCGGCAAAGAGCGCCATCGGCCTCGCCCCCGGGGAGTGGGAACCATCGATGGGTTGCATCAAATCCTAGAGCAAAGCCCGAATGGTTTACAGCGTAATGTGTCCACATAGGCAGGGCTCTCGGATCGTCAGGCGCCGTGCCGCATAAGCATAGGATACGAATTTGCTCTGACCGACGTTTCATTGCCTCGACCGAGGCTTGTTTAGCCAGCGTAATTTGCTCACTTGTACGAAGCTTGCTAAGACTATGTTGATAGATCGCCTTCGTTGGAATTTCCTGAAGAGACGGATCGGCCGCCCGCTGCATTTTTTGGCGCCTTGAAAGCTCTCCAGCAATAGCCTTGGCAAGCCGTATCTGCTCATAAGGCCGATCGAGGAATTTGGCGCTCATCAAAAGCTCGAACGGATCATTCAATTCTTCTCTTGGGGTGAAACGCAGTCGCTGGCGCTCGAGAACGTCGATACGAGCCGCGTCGCAATATTTGTAGTAAATTGCTGGTGCTCCGCCTAGCGTCTTAATCGGCATATAAAAATGAATTCCGAGTCCGTTGGTGATTACCGAATATCAGCAATTAGGCACCAAATTTCGAGCACCACACTTTCTCCCTTGACTATCTAGGTCATGGCTGCGTTCCCTAGAAGATCTAGGACATACCCATGGCTAAACCAGAACTGCTTTCCGGAACTCTGGATCTCTTGGTGCTTCAAGTACTCAACGGTGGGCCGCTTCATGGCTTTGCCATTGCCGAACGGATCCACGCTCTCTCAAAGGACGTACTCATTGTAGAAGAGGGTTCCCTTTACCCTTCTCTCTATCGGATGGAGGAGAAAGGTTGGATAGCGCCGGAGTGGGGCCAGTCGGACAAGGGTCGCCGAGCGAAGTTCTATAGCCTCACGAAGGAGGGAAAGAAACAGCTTATGGCGGAGCGCCAGACTTGGGACCGCATCGCCCTCGCTATAGGCGACGTGCTTAAAAACGCCTAGCTTCCAATGAATCTGGTCAGGAAAGTCCGGTTCTGGGTCAGAGAACTATTCCTTAGGAGCCGCTTCAACACGGACATGGATGCGGAGATTCGGCACCACCTCGAACAACGCTTCGAGAAGAACGTCGCAGCGGGAATGTCGCCGGAGGAGGCAAGGTATTCGGCGCTCAGAGCATTCGGCGGCATCGATCAGATTAAGGAACAGCTTCGCGAGAGCCGTTCCCTTCTAAACCTAGATCAGATCGCCAAAGATTTTCACTTCTCTATCCGCTCTCTGTGTCGGTCGCCCGGATTCACCGCGACAATCTTGGTAACATTGGTCCTGGGAATTGGGATTGCCTCGGCGATTTTTAGCATGAGTGGAGATGCCGTGCTGCTTCCGCTGCCCTACCCCGATGCTGGGCATCTATACGTGATAGGAGTAAACAGCACGCTAAGTGCTCGGAACCTAAGCCGTCCTGCAAGGTACTTCCCGCTCTACCAGGACAAGACCAACCTGTTCGCTGAGTTTGCCGCGGTTGGGCAGGAGTTCTGCAATGTGGTTGTCGACGGAGACCCAAGGGCAACGTCGGTACTGCGCGCGTCCACGGATTTCTTTAAAACACTTGGGATTAGACCTGTGCTGGGACGACCTTTCCTTCCAGCGGAACATTTCTCCGGTGCAGACAACGTTGTTATCATTAGCAATCTATTCTGGCAGCAACGGTTCCACGGGCGCCCAGACGTGCTCGGACAGAAGATCCGGATAGATAGGAACGTATGCACGGTCGTCGGAGTACTGGCCGTGTTGCAGCGCTTCCCCGAAGCATTTGGTGGCGAACTTTACCGGCCCATGGTTCCTCTCAATGGAGCGTCCGAGCCGGTCTTTGGCGGATGGCTTAGCATTATTGCAAGACTAAGGCCCGGGGTTACTCCTGCCGATGTGTGCGCCGCCCTCGCGCATATCAGCCTGCCGTCAATGCCGCCGTGGGCCTACACGTTTCTGACAGCACAAAAGCCCATGCTCGTCCGAGTCAGCGACCTTGACCGTCCCGACGTCGAATGGGTTGCGATCGGTGCGGCCGCCGTCCTCTACCTAATTGCGTGCACCAATACGATGAACCTCGTGTTGGTCCGCAACCTGCGACGCCGTCGAGAGTTGGGTATTCGCGTAGCGATTGGGGGAAGCCGCTTACAGGTGCTTCGACTGCTTTTGATTGAGGCTTTGGTTCTCGGGGCAACCTCGTGCGCCACGGTGTTGGTCATCGCTCATGAGCTTTATCCATTGATCCTGTCTAAGCTGAAGGACAACGCGGATGCAGGGTATGCATCCTACTTGGTTGGACATTACCTTGGCGGCATCCTTGTGCTGGCGCTTGTTGCGACGGCTTCGATCGCCGTCGTCTCTAGCGTTAGCTTCCTAAGAACCCAAATCGAGCCCAGCCTCAAGGATGGTGGCAATGCGGCCGGCGAGAGCAGAAAGCTCGCCGGGACGCGGAATTCTCTGGTGGCGCTCCAGGCAGCCTTAGCAGTGGTTCTCATGGTGGGCACAGGGCTCATGATCCGTACTTTCGAGAACCTCCATCACGTGGACTTAGGATATAATCCAGAGGGCAAGGTGAAGGTAACTGTGAAGTTTCCAAATGGCGATGGGCCCCAACATGAGGCAAGGCTGCAACTATTTGACCTACTGAGCCAAAAACTACGCTATCTGCCGGGAGTGAAAGGCGTTTCTCCGGGCCAGGATACGCTCCTCTTAGGTTTCTACGGTGGGGCTGCCCGTCTTCAGATGGTTGACGGGACTTATGTGCCAGTCTCGGGAAGCTACGTCGCGAACGATTTCCAGCAAGTAGCTGGACTAACGATGAAAAGCGGCACGTGGTTCTCTGGCGCTCGTGGACAGCCCGACGTGGTTGTTAATGAAGCCATCGTGAAGAAGCGCTTCTATGGGTACGATCCCGTTGGACAATCGATCAAGCTCGAGGTGAGCGGAGACGTTGAGTTCCACATCGTAGGTGTCGTCGCTGACATCAGGGAAACGGTGCGCTCGCCAGCTGGACTGCGGATTTACTTTCCCTCGTGGATGTATCCCCCGAACGTCGATACCCTCTTGTTAAGCCTGGAAAAGAATCCACCTGCAGGCTTTGACGACTTGGTTCGTAGGACGATCTATTCGGTGGATCCCGATCTGATCACGTCATCGGTTGAGTCGATCGATAACCAGGTCGATGCATCGCTGGCCCACGAACGTTATGCCTTCAGAATTCTGCGTACCCTCACGGCTATCGGCTTTGGCCTCGCTTTGATCGGTGTCTTCTCGGTGATGGCCTACTCGGTTGACTGCCGGATGCGTGAATTCGGTGTCCGCGTGGCTGTCGGTGCCACTCCAAGGAGTCTTGTAAGACTGGTCCTAAAGCGTGGCCTTTCTTACACTTCCATGGGGGTTGTGATTGGGATTTCCGCCGGCCTGGGTCTCACCCGCTTTATGCGGGGCATGCTTTACGAGACCAAGCCTTATGATGCGTCAGTCCTTGCCGCAGTCACGGTAGCGCTCTTGGGAGCAAGTGCAGCTGCTTGCCTGCTACCCGCATTAAAGGCGTCCCGTGTAAGTGTCATGCGGCTCCTACGGAGCGAGTAGCTAAGCGATGAACCGCTATGCGTCCCCTTAAACGACTTCGCGCGATCTTTCTTAGGCGCCGAATAGAGTCTGAGATGGCGGAGGAGATGCAGCACCATCTCGAACTGCGCACAGAAAAGAACCTCAAATTTGGGATGACTCCCGAGGAGGCTTCCCATTCAGCGCTCAGGGCATTTGGTGGAACCGACCAGCTCAAGGAACATTGCCGAGATGTGCGGAGCGTTCAATGGCTCGATACCTTTCTCCGCAATTTACGCCACTCCAGCCGTGCGCTTGCGAAAAGCCCCGGATTTACCGCCACCGCTTTAGCAACCTTCGCCATTTGTCTTGGCGCCAATCTCGCCATTTTTGCCGTTGTCGATGCAGTGCTACTGCGTCCACTTCCTTTCGACCACGCCGATAGGCTTGTCTCGATGATGAATAGCTATCCGCGCGCTGGCCAGGTTCGCGCAACCAATTCTATCGCGAATTATTTTGACCGGCGGACAGCGATTCCGGCGTTCTCGTCCCTCTCGATTTATAAAGAGACAAGTGTAGTTATAGGTACGGCGGAGTACTCAGATCGAGTAGAGATCGCTACGGTATCCGCCGATTTCTTTACAACGCTTGGCGTGCAGCTCGCCCAGGGCCGTTATTTCACAGAGGCTGAAATGCTTCGAGGATCGGACAATGTAGCAATCAT
>Ga0302320_10008840_pt1 | contig 21800 bp, 24 predicted proteins | sample Bog_T0_3_FD_202130 | JGI IMG/M metagenome (GOLD analysis project Ga0302320, IMG submission 202130) | Peat permafrost microbial communities from Stordalen Mire near Abisko, Sweden - Bog_T0_3 | ecosystem: Environmental > Terrestrial > Soil > Wetlands > Peat | place: Sweden: Abisko, Stordalen Mire...
TAAGCTACCAATCAAATTCTTAATATGTCAAAATATTAACTTTTTATCTAAAAATTGTTATAAACTAACCTTATCTGCTGGTTTTTGTTGAGAGCCTCCAAAATAGATAACCAAGAATAATAAACAAGGTAAACATAAACATAATGAAATAATTATCAAAATTGGATAGAAAATATAAATATATCCAAGAATTATATAAGCCAAAATCAAAGATTTCAATTCTCCATTCCCTTTTAAATTTACTTGATCAGAATGTTTAATAAAAAAATTCTCACCATCTCGACAATTGTCAGTTTGAATATAATAAATCAAATGTGCCCATAAAAGGATGGCAATATAAAATCTAATGATAAATGGGAGAAAATTTTAATAATTCACAAAAAATACATTTTGTTGAGTTCTTTGATGACAAGTAAGAATTTACATTGGCTTTCCACTAAATCTTGATGTTGATCATTGTTTTGGTTGACTTGTACATTAGCACCGTCCTCTCCCAGAGGCTGATATTGAGCTCGAATTTGATTTTCATATTCAGCCAATAAGGATCGTCTGTTGGCGAAAAATCTAGAAAATATCATATAAAATGCCACATAAAACACATTGAGGAAATCATGAATCATCATCAAGATCAACCAATTGGTAATATCGCTGTTGTCGCAACTTTCGTTGAATTTCGATAAAAAAACTGAAGAGATCACGATTTTTATCAATGAAACAATTGCAGAAATAAATTTCAGCAAAATTGAACGGTTTATAATTTGGCTGACTTCATTCTGCATGTTCCTTTCTGCTTGAGCTCTAACCTTTGTTAAATTTGAAAAAAAAATATATTTTTAAGAAAATGAAACATCATTATTGGAATTTCCTGGTGCTAATCCGTTATTTATATTTGGGTTTGGGGCCATAGAATTTGAATTTTTGAGCTCATTTTGGATGTTTACTTCGTGTTCTGTTAAAAAGGGTTGATTTTGGTAATCAGGATTGTTCATAATGTTAGAGTTTTTAACAATATTTATATTATTTCGTTCGGAAGAAATTTTCTTGATTATTTTGAAAATAAAAATGAAAAACCATATATTTTAAGTATTTTTAACATTAAATAAAATATTTATATTAGGGGTTCAGATATTTTTCAACATGATTTAAGAAGGGATGGGGGAGCTGGGATGTTTTATAATATATATAATGAATTCTTTTTAAAATTACGAATAAATAAAAATAATTGTGCGGATTTTGGTAGTAAATGATCTATTTCTTTATTTGATTTCAAGATTTTTATCTCCAACAAGAGGAGGATTCATTAAAATCCATACAATTTTGCTCAAAATAAGACGTGTAATGGACTCATTATTATTAATAAAAGAAAACGATAATGGTTGAGCTAATAATGCTTTTATACACTTTTTAAAAAAAAATTGGACCAAAAAAAAAAAAGCTTTTTTATATTAATAAATAAAAATTTTCAAATTTTTTGTTTTTGTTTTTGAATTTCTTGCGAGGACAATATAGGCTAACAATGTTCTTAATTAATTTATCTTTAATTTTTCTTTTTTTTAAAGCATTCAGTCTTTCCTCCAGATTGGCGAAATCCTGATAAAAATAAATTCAATTGAAACAAATTTAAAGTATAAATACATCATTCTGCTTTTCCTGCACTGGAGCGGCAATCTTATCAGTTTGCTAAAAAAAAAAATAATTTCATCAAAGAAAGATTACTCTTACCCCTCCGCCTGGTCCTCCTCCGACCTTCATCTCTATTTCTCCAATGACTTTGTCTGCATCTTCATCGGTCGCCTCTTCTACATCAGCATTCATAATATCATTTATTTGTTCTAGAAAAGTAAAAAAAGAACTCAATACAAAATTTTAAATATGAAAATTAAAAACCTTGCATAATATTTTGTTTTTCAACCTCCATATTGAATGTTTCAAGTGCGACTTGGATATTTTTCACATCCAAAGTTGAATTGGCTCTTTTCATAATCTGTGTAGAGAATTACTAGATAAATTTAAATAAATAAAATATATTTTACATCTCCCATTCCTTTCATCACTTCAACTAGAGTGTCTGTTGTTGCTGTTGAGTTCAACCTTTAAAAAAACTCATTATAAGTTTTTAAGTTTTTTTACGTGAAGATCATGTCAGACAATTGAGCATCTAATCTATGGTATTTTTGGAGGTAATTGTTGTTTTTCAGGATGTTTTGGGCTACGATTCTCATGGCACTCTAAACTATTACATAAACCCTGTTTTTATCATTGGAATTTACCCTTGGCTCTTTTTTTTGAACCATTCTGGTGATTTCATTTTGGATTTTTTTGTTATTCAACTCCAGTTTGTTGATCTCTCTTTGGAATTCTCTTTGAAGCTTTCTAATCGTTTTTGTGAATTCCTTCACCATTTCTAAAAAATATAGTTTAGATATAAAAACTTATCAATCCTTAGACCTTTAACTGGTTTGGGTGGTGGCGGTGGTTCTTCCTTCGGTGGTTTTCCTCCCATGTTTTTAATCGGAATTTATTGATTTTCTTGTTTAGTTTTTTAAATAATAATTTTTATAATGAAATCTGACAGACAGGAATTATTTAAAACAAATTTTTCATTGAATGAAGATATCCCGTTTAATTTTATGAGAATATGATAAATTTCAAAAAAAATTAGCGATTTAAAGAGTTTTTTCAATTCCATTTAAAAAAAAATAAAATATTTTTTTAAGGAAAAATCATAATTATTGCTTATAGACAAAACAAAAACTGTCTTTCTGTTTTGGTGTTTTCATATTTTAAATAAAAAATCAAAAGCGTTTAATTTTAATGGAATACATAAATCTCCCACCTGAAAAAAAAATTGAACATTATGTATGGAACTGGAAATGCCATTTGGGGACTGGTGCATTCGGAAAAGTCTATCTCGGAAAAGATAAGAATAGTTCTAAATTAGTCGCGATCAAAATAATCGAAACATCATCAATCCAAGACGACTATTGCACTAAATCCTTGATGAATGAAATAGAAATAATGAAGGAATTAAAGTCTCCAAACATTGTTTCCCTATATGATGTTTTTTTCACAAAAAACAATGTCTATATAATAGCAGAATTTTGTAATGGAGGGGATTTGCGTTCTTATATATGTAAGCAAAAGGACCCTATTCCTGAAGAAAAGGCCCGGATCATTCTCAAGGACATCATTATTGGGTTCAAGGAATTGATTAACAAAAAAGTGATTCACAGAGACCTTAAACCTGAGAACATTTTAATAAATGACAATATTTTCAAACTCGGTGATTTTGGATTTTCGAAACATGTGGACAACTTTAAGAACCAAATGCTCAAAACTTTGGTCGGAACTCCATTATACATGTCCCCACAAATCCTGAAACACGAAACATACACTACCAAGTGTGATATATGGTCTCTGGGATTGATATATTATGAAATGCTATTCGGAAAAACACCTTGGCCAGCGCATTCACAATATGAATTGGTGAAGAATATCACAGGAATGTCCCTAAAATTTCCATATAACATTCAGATCACAGAAACAAGCAAGAATTTTCTGAAGCAATGCTTAGAAATTGAGGAAGAGAACAGAATTTCCTGGGAAGAACTCCTTGATCACAAGGTGTTCAGGGAGCCGTCTTCTAAACTAAGTTTATATGAAAAAAATGGAATGGGGATTTTTGAGATGGATTTGAAATCAAAGGAAATAATTCTGAAACTCCAAAAGGAGATCCATAATAAAAATATTGGTGTCAACAATTTATTTAAGAGTGCCAATATTGGAGAAGATCAAAACTTAGATATTACTCACTTTGTCGCATTAATTCAAAATATTGATAGCAGTTGCATAAAAGAGGAAGCTGAATATTTATTTTTTAAATTTGATATTAACCAAGATAATACCATGAGTCTTGAAGAATTCCAAAAATTACTTTGCGAAAATGACTACGCAAGTTATCAAGCCAACCAAGATCCTTTTTTGGAAGAAAAGGCTGAAAAAATATTAAAAATTTTAAGACTTGCAATCCAGAAAAATAATCTGGATATCGACAAGGTCTTTTCCTGCTTTGATAAAAAGAAAAGCTCCCAATTGGAATTTAAAGAGTTCGAAGAATTATTGCAAATAATCGATAAAAACATCACTCAAAAAGAAGTTGAATATGTTTTCAAGATCATTGATAAAGATGGAAGCGGTTCCATTGACAAAAATGAATTTCGAGATGTTATAGAAAAAGCTGAATTGAAGTCAGTGGGAAAGATTGAATCAAATGACCTGGACGAAAAAGCAAATAAAACGATCTCAACATTACGGGATATCATTTTCAAGAACGGTTTGGATCTAAAAAAAATTTTCAAAAATTTCGACAAATTGAAAAGTGGAGTGCTAAATTTAGCTGAATTTAATTCTATGATCAAAATCATTAATCCAAAACTCAGCGAGGAAGAAATAAAATATATATTCTGCAAATTTGATTTGGATGGCAGCAAAAACATAGATATAAAAGAGTTTGAGTTTCATTTGACAAAATAAAGAAAACGAAACAAAATTCTTATATAAAATTAAAAAATTTTGAAAAAAAAAAGACTATTCATTATTTTATATTCATTATGAATTTTTTGGAATTAAAAAAATTATCTAAATGGAAAATAATGAGAAAAAAGTATATCTATGCAGAAAAAAAGGTTTGATTTTTTCTCATATTGTTATTTATTTTCTAGTAGCACACAAAGATTCTATAATTTCAATCGCTCTTAACCAAAAGGTGGAATCTCATAATATTCTTGCTACTTCTTCAGATGATAATAGTGTTCGTTTATGGGATTTAAGAATGAGCTCATCTGTTAAATATTTTTCTTTGGCATCAGTTAGAGAGGGAGATGTTGGAAATGTGGTTTTTAATGAATATGATGATATTTTAGTGAGCAAAGGAAAAAATGTTCATTTAAAATCTGAAAGACTTTTTTCTTAAAATTCCATCAGATTTTAACCTTTAATTCAAAAACTGACAAAATAATCCAAAATGACTTCGATAAATTATTGAGTTACGAGACAGATGAAATCAATCAAATAGCCATTGATAAAACCTACAAATATTTGGCGTTTTGTGATGATTCGTATTTAATTTGCAAAAAAATAAACAAAAAAATTAAAAAGTTTAGGGGAAACACAACAATTTTAAATCCTCGAACCTATGAAAAAATTGCTTTTCTTGGAAAGCAGCATGAAAATGTAGGTTTTTCCAAATCTCTAAATAATTAATTAAATACAAAATAGATTTCATTCTCAATAGATTTTGTTTATAAAGATGGAAATCCGATTTGTAAAAAACATTAATTTCTACAAACGAATAAAATTTATTTTTAGGTGTCACCTCTGGTTTCGATTGCTTGATAATTTTTTGGGACATCGAAAAAAAAGTCCCTATTAAACATGTTAATCTTAATGAAGTCGCAGCAAAATATATTCAAGGCAAATTGCTTTGTCCTCCACTTATATATTCCGTCCATGGAAACGATCAGACTTTGCTTGCTTCTTGTGAGACTGGCCATGTTTTTTGTTTAAACTTAAAAGAACCCAAAAAAGTAAAAAATTTAATATTTGTTATTCTGAAAAAAAATTATTTGGATAGCCAAAATATATCATTGATGGCCATTTAGGAAAAGTCATGAAATCGTAAATTTTGAAGAGAAAATAATCATTAATTTTTTTTTTAATTTAGAGTATTCGCGAATTTCGCTCCAAACCAAAAAATAATTGTCACTGCAAGCAATGATTTATCTTTCGCTTTATGGGATAATTATAACAAAAACCAATTTGGAATTCCCAAGTTTATGAAAAAAATTGAAATTCCGAATAAAGTATTTATTTCCAGAAATTTGTTTTTTTTTAACATAATGTTAGCCTAACTGGATGGAAACCACAAAAAATAATCAAATCCTTATTTCAGACATTAGCCCAGAATTGCTTATATATGAATTTGCCCCATAATACAAAGTTTTTTTTTAAGGAAAATATAATGGATTAATCTTATAAAGTTAAAGACTGCTTCTAATCATTGTTTTTTTCACTGTTTTAAAGCAAGTTGTTATAAATATAAAAAGGAACAATTTATTTTTTTAATTTATAGAAAACATTTAGTTAAAAAAAATTCCTATGAAACCCAATAAAACGGAAACCATAAAGCTTCCAAAGGCCGGTCCTCGAATCACTGATCCTCATGAAACAGCAGAAAACTTCATGGCTGTGATGAGCGAAATAAAATCTGCAGACGATCGTAATGTGAGAGATTTCGAAGAGATTATTTCCTCCTTCAAGAGTCCGGAGAAATTCAATCCTTCTTTGACAAATGATCAAGAAAAAGAAAACACATTAATTACACCAAAGAGCAAAAAGGAATTAATCTGCAATTTTGAAAACATCCCTTCGACAGAGCCTATTATAGAAAAAGTTATTACTCCAAGAGATCAAAAAGCTGGAGGAATAACTTTTGCCAAAGATGACATAAACTCTGAAAGATCGACTATTCAGAAGGAGAAAAAGGTTTCATTTTAAATAAAATAATCATTTAAATATATTAATAGAGTGACGACAAAAAACTTTATGGTTTTTTAACCATTCAGAAATATAGAAAATTTTCCATTAATTTCACTGAATCCATGTTTCTAAATTTTTTTTAATATTTTATTTTTAAGTAATTATTCTGTTCTAGATTTTTTAATATTTTTGAAATATTGCTTCTGATTGCAAACATTGTCGCTTATTGCATACACGATTATTCAGACAGGCTGAATCATGATCCGGATCAAGCGAGATTTTTGATCAGTTATTATCTTGAATTGATTTGCAACATATTCTATGTCTTAATTTTTTTTCTAAATTTGATTGCTTATGGAGGATTTTCCAAACCGAATGCATATTTCCGATCTCGTTTTAACATTTTTAATTTTTGCATTATTGTTTCAAGGTAAAATTATTTTGAAATTTATATTTTAAGTATTTTTTTTAAAAAAAAGCTTTTTAATCTACATTCCGAGTGAAAAAGGGTCCGCTGTTTTTAAAGTTATCAGATTGATGAGACCATTGCTGTTAGTTCATTTAATTCCTTGTAATATTTTATAACTATACAATCAATTTACTGAAAATTTATAATTTTCGTAGCAATTCGGAAGACTTTTATCGCCTTTTGCAAAACGCTTTATTCTATCAGAGAAATTTTGTTTCAAATTAGCTTTTTGCTTTTGTTTTTTTCAATTTTTGGACTGCATATGCTCCAAGGACTTTTAGAAAGCCGTTGCAGATTTACTCAAACCCCAGTTGATGGATTATGGCCAGTAAATCCAAATATCACTCAATTGTGTGGGACTAATCCTTGTCCAGAGGGGTAATGTGTTTTTTTTTCAAATAAATTAAATTGTTTTAAAGTTTTTTTTGCGAAAATCCTTCCTTAATTGATTTCCCTTATAATCACACAGAGGTGGATATTGAAGACCTTAATTACGGATTATCCAATTTCGATACCATTTTTAATTCTTTGCTAAATGGATTGAATTTTTTTACCTTTACAGGATGGAGCAAATTGAATGATATTGTAAGAATTCAATGTTATTTTTATAGGTTAATTTTTTTTTACTTAGTATTGGAATGCTTATAGCAAAATTGTCGTCGCATTATACACCATTAGTTTTGTTTTCATCTTGTAATAATATAATTTCAATAAAAGAGATTCTTTTTTATTTTTAAGGGGCTTAATTATGATGAATCTTCTCATGGCAAGTTTATATGAGGCTTTCGTCTCTCACACACGCAACCAGAGACAAAATACTTATAAGAGTTTACAAAAATTATAACTTTTAAAACCTTTTTTTATGATTATTATAGAAAAAACTATAGAAGTCAAAGAGGAATTAGAACAAATGGCTGCTTTAAATTTAGAAAAAACAAACGCCATTAATTTAAATGATAATGATCCCATCCTTAAGAAAAAATCATCCGGTAAAAATAGGACTCACAAACTCTCCACATTTAGAAAATCCATCATGAACAACAATAAGGAAAAAGAAAATGAGGGGCTGATACAGGGAAATGATATAACCTTAGTGGAGAAATCACCAAGCATTGGATTTCAAGTAGAAGTTTATTATAAAGGATTCACGTTTGAAAAAGAACCCTTACAAAATGCTTCCAAATTCCGAACATTCATTTACAACTTCATTACATCCAATTTCTTTCAATATGTAATCTTGTTGATCTTATTATTAAATATTGTAGTATTGGCTTCCGACCACTCTGATATTTCAGATCAATCCTTAAGCCAGATAATGAAAATTGACTTTGCGATTACATGGATTTTTGCTTTCGAAATCTTATTAAGATTAATAATATTCATGCCGAAGAAATTCTTCACCAACTATTTTGACATTATGGATTTAATCATCATAGTGTTCAATGTTGGTCTCATAATCTGGAATTATATTAATGAAGTTGACCAATTTGTTTCAGTTTATTCTTCAGGAGCGGCCATAAACTGTTTGAAATTTTTAAGAATTTTTAGATTCCTTGTGGGAATGGTGATATGGAAGCGGGGAGCTATACTTTTTATGGAAATGATTTATGCTTTATATAAGACCAAGGAATTCCTTGCTTTTTCCAGTATAGTCATGCTTATTTTCTCTTTAATTGGAAGGGAATTATTTGCTTTTCGTGTTATCGTTCAAAACGAAGAAACTGGAACTCTGGATTTGTAATTTAGATTTAAAAATATTTAGTTTTATAAATAAATATTTTTTTTTTTTTGCAGAACTTCAAACAATTCTCCAAGAATTAATTTCGATGAGATCGGAGATGCTTTTGTTGCAACATCTTTGGTGTTTCTCAATGAGGAATGGCAAACCATCATGTTTGATTATCAAAGGGGTCTAACGCATGCTGCAGCATTGTTCTTTGCTATAATGTTGTTGTTAGGCACTGTTGCTATGATGAAAATGTTTGTGATGCTTTTTATCAATAGTTTGCTTCATTCCCAAAACATAAAAAACCTTTACAAAATCCAAAACTTTTTTTCAGAATGCTTAGATTTTATCAAAGAAAAAATTAAATCTTTAAATGGGAAAAACAAAGCTAATGAAAAGAATAAACCACTTGAGCCAATTGAGCATAGCAAAATCTTTGATAATTTACAGATCAAAAATGAAATCCAAATGATCCCTAAAAAAGGGAAGCAAATACCAAATGACACAAATGGAATTGCATACAATCCTGTTAAAGGTCAAAAGGAATCCACCAAAGAAGAAAAAGAGATATTTTCTTCGCTAAAAATTCCTAGTGGTCAAATTGGTCAGATAAAGATTCCTTTGGAAGGTTTAGCCAAGACTCCAAATACAGCAATGATAAACATGAGTGAAAGTTACAATCCTATTGTGAAATCCCAAAGTATCAGTCCGGTAAGAGGTTCATTAAAAAAAAAGGAATACTTGATGCAATTAACAAAATTTAACAAGAAAATAGTGGATCTTGAAGGTAAATTAATTAAACACACACTCAAATATTGAATAATTTTTAGGTAAATCTTTGTATCTCTTCGAAAAAACCAATAAATTTCGATTGTTCCTCCATAAAATTATCACTAATTCAAAATTTGAAAAAGCTATTATAATCATCATAATTTTATCAATTGTTATTTTGATAATTTCCAATCCTATGAATGACCCGAATACTGTTTCTTCAAATCTATTATATATGGGAGATTGTATTGTTGTGTCTCTCTATTTTATTGAAATTCTTATGAAAATAATTTCCCACGGATTTTTGTTAAATGGGCCTCATTCGTTCACGATGGATCTATGGAACTGCATAGACTTGTTGATTTTCATTTTAACTCTTTTAGGAACCATTGACACCAGATTTGAGTTTTCACAATATGATTTCAAATGGTGTAGAGCTTTGAGAATTTTTAAGTTGATTCAATATAACACTGGATTAAAAGAAGCAATGCATAATTTGTTTTTATCAATTCCAGATATCATCAGTTTGTGGATGTTTTATCTAATGAATTTGTTATTCTTTGGAATGATTGCGACCAAATATTTGAAAAGCACGTTAAATTATTGTGATAGCCTAGATTCTGAATTCGTTAATATGGTTTTCACCAAATATGATTGCTTTGATTATGGGGGAGATTGGCTAAGAAGAGATCTGAATTTTGATGATATCTCAAATTCCTTATCTACTTTATTCCAAATTGCAACTACAGAAGGATGGATGGAATTAATGTAAAGAAATCTAAGAAATATTTGGTTTTTTTTAATTTCTTGAAATTTTAGGTTTGAAGCCTGGGATCATGTTGGTCCCAACATGAGCCCTATAATTAATTATCATAAAACAATGGCAATTTTTTATTTAACATTTTTTTTTATTGCCAATGTAATTCTTATGACCACGATCATTGGTATTCTTGTGGAAACTTATTTGTATCAGAAAGAGAAAAATGGTTTTTAAATTTTTCAATAATTTGTGATCATTAAATGAATTTTAGATCCTGCATCTAAATATTCCGAAAACCAAAAAGAATGGGCTAAGATAAAAGAATTTATTTATAAAATGAATCCAAAGGTAGTCCGTCCTCCTCCAAAGAACAAATTAAGCCTAAGAATTCGAGAAATTGCCAAATCAAAATTATTTATCCAATTTATTTTATTTGTGACACTTCTGAATACAATATTATTTATGCTTTACTGGCATCGTCAACCAGCAGCAATGAAAACTTCTTTGGGTTTAAAATTAATGATAAATCTTTCAAAAATTATTTTTTTGTTTTAGATTATATTAATGCTGTTTTTGTGGGGATTTTTTCAATCGAAATAACGATGAATTTTATAAGTCAAGGACCTTGCGTTTTCTTTAAGAAAATGTGGAATATATTTGATGTTTTTATCATAATTTGCAGTTGGATTGGTTTCGCTTTCTTGGTTGATCCAAAATATGCAGGTGAGAGTTGGGTGCATGCATTAGCCAATTGTATTCAAGTTCTAAGAATCATAAGAGTGATTAAAAAAGTCAAGTTTTTGAAAAAGCTTTTTAGTGTTTTTAAGAATATTCTTCCTCAAATAAAAAACATTTTTCTCCTAATGTTCTTGTTTTTTGTGACTTATGGTATTATAGGAGTCAACTTTTTTGCGTTCTTAAAACCCCAAGAAACCGTTGGTGGAGATGATATTAATTTTAGAAACTTTTTTGTGGCTTTAGTAGATTTGGCTAGAATCACAACAGCAGAAGAATGGTACAAAATATTGAGCGATTGTGCCAGGAAAATGCAACCAAATTTTGTTTGCTTCGAAATAACTCATTTTAGTGATTACCAAAAATATGGTATTTTTCAATTCAAGATTTAAATTTAATTTATTAACTAGGTCTTGAGGGATGTGGAAATAGCATTGCAAATCTTTACTTTTTTTCATTTTTAATCGTAAACACTTTGTTAATCCTGAATTTGTTCGTCGCAATGATTTTAAATGCTGCTGAAGAACATAAAAGAAGCAGCACTCAAACTAATGAATATCGGATTGATGAAGCTATCAGTCTCTGGAAAACTTTTGACCCCAAAGGACTTGGATATATGAATTACAAAACTTTTTATCGTTACTATAAAATCATTGCGATAAAACTTGGGGTAGATATTCAAGATTTTATGGATCCTCAAAATAGAATGATGTTTCTAAGATTTTGCGCAATTCCAATTTATGAGCATACAGGCGAAAAAATCTATTGTGTAAGATTTCATGATTGTGTAATGAAAATAGGTCAAATGGCCGTATTTTTGAATCATGGAAAAAAAGAGTAAAAAAAACTTACGGTTTATATTAATAATTTCTTCCAGCCTTGAACCAGAAGAAGGATTTCATCATTTGATTAAATATGAAATCAAATTAATTCAAAACAAAGAGTTTGAACTTTCGCCGTTCAAGGCAGATGACATCGAAAAACTCAGAAAAATCTATAAAGCCCTTCACTTTTTCCTAAAGTAATAATTTTTTTCCTGAATATTAAACATTTTTTTGTAGTAAAAAATCGAAGCCTGTTCGAAGCTTTGCGGAAATTGTGAATATGGTTATAAAAAATAAAGGGAAGATTGGACCTGATGCTGTTGAATTCAAACGTAATTCAAAGACATCTCAAATTATAGAACCGAAAAAAAGAGGGTCGTTTTGAAACAATATTATTGATGAAACCTTATTTTTTTGAGGTTTTCTACAAGAAAATTATTTCATTTTAAGACCTTGAATATACTCTGAAAAAAATTTTAGTTTTTTCATATAAAAATATTTTAGGTTGAAAAAATTATAAAATGAACAAACATAATTTTTTTCATTTAAATAAAGGAACTAAAAAAACAAGTAAAATTTTTGATGAATTTTTGCAAAAAATATAAGTTGTGTAAAATTTAAGAGAAAATAAACAAATTTCAAATTAAATTCATTCATAGTTCGTTGATTCCTTTTTAATTTTTTTAATTAAATTTTAGAAAGTCCTTAAAAAGGTAATCATTGATTAAATTAATTATTACATTTATTTTCATGGCTGAATTGGTGAAAAAATATAGATGGAAAAAATTTGGAAAATTTAGAACTTTTTGTGCAGCTCTTGATCCTATTTTTATTAAAATTAATCAATGAGTTTTTCTAATTAATTATTATTACATTTTTTCTAATTATTGATGACTTTTTCATCACATTTAAAGTATTTCCCGCATTGATCAAATTAATTAAATTCTTGGGTGTTTCTGAAATTGATAAGACTTTTGAACTGCTACCATCGTCTAAAATCGATTTTTCCAATTTCGCAAGCTCATTTCCATCACCTCGAGGTGAAAAAATTGAAATTTCCAATCTAAAAACAAATAATCTAAAAAAAAAAACTCAAGGAAAACTGGGAAAAAGAATTGATGGATGTTTCATTCCTCCAATCTGGAATCCCGGTAGAATCAGTTTGCACCATTAAATTTAAAATTTTCTTGATGTTATTTTCATTGTTTTTGATTCTCTTTTCCATTTCCTTTATGGTCTTCTTATAATCATCTTTCTCCTTATAAAAAAGAACAAAAAATTTATCAATAATTTTTTTATATAAAAATATAAAAATTACTAAATCGCCAGCTTTCTTTTCATTAGAAACATCTATGATTTTGGTTGAAAGACTTTTGTTTTCACATTCGAGGTTGTCGGTCTTTTCTTGAAGAAGGAAGATCTTTTTCTCGAGGTCTTTGATCTTCTGATCATATTCATGAATCTTGATCATGCATTCTCTTTTATCATGTGATATATTGTTTTTCAGCTTCGTGGAGAAAACAGAAGTCGATGTTTTCTTATGCTTAGTGATTGAGGAATTTAATTTATTGACCATGAGACTTTCATCGCTTTTCTTCCTTAAATTTTGATCCCGATGGGCGGAAAAATTGATCATTGAGTTATTATTAGAAGAGTTCAACTTTGAAATGCTATCTGAATAAAGTATTTCGTTTTTTCTAATGCTGACTGACTTCTTATTTTCGATAAAGTTCCTCAATTTTAGGTTGAAGGCATGCAGATTAAAGCTAAAGCAGCTTTTTGAATGACCCTTTTTCTTTAATTTGCTTCGGTAGAGCTTTAATTTGTTCCCATCTTCAGCAATCAAAAGCTCCTCTATAGCTTCAATAATATCTGATTTCATGGCACTACTATCCTTCTTTTGTTTGGAGATTGATAATCTCACACAAATTGAGCTTCTTTTGCTCATCTTGCTGATTTCCGACTCTGTTTCCATGGATTCCTCGTTTATTTTGTTATAATTAATGGAAATATTCCTGTTATGCTCCTTCAAAGGCGAAACATCGATTTCAAGCAAATCATTGTTTGCTTTTTTCTCTTCTTCAGATCCCCCAATGACATTACTTGAACTTAAATTCATCATCAACTCCAAATATTTTGGACAATTATCCAAGGTTCTTTTTTTCCCAAATTTGAAAAATCCTGGGTTAATGGTGCCATAACCCGCTGTTCCTGCCATTTTCAATTGTTCTTGAGGTGTTAAATCCAAAGTTTCAATGATCACTTGCTTATCTTCGTTGTTTTTCTTTTGAATCTGGGTTTCTGAATGACCAGCTTGTGCCAAATTGGTTTCAGTTAATGCAGGATTTTTTATCAAGCCTTTATCTATATGTTGAGGAGTTGATAAACGAAGATGAGTGTCAGAGTGATTGGAGGCTGAAAAATCGGAGTTGGATTGGGTTCGACGGTGGAGCTGCCTCTTTTTGGATAAATTTGGCTTTTCATTTTGTGGGAGGGAGTTTTGATCTCCATTTTTTCTGGGATTATTCATGGGAGTTTAATTAATAATTGTTTTTTTATATTAGTTTGTTTAGGGGTTGGATTTTAAAGGAAATAAAGAATCTTGAAATTTTTGATTTTAATTTTTAATAGTTTGGCTGATTTAAAAGCTCTATACTAGAAATATTTCTTCAATAGTTAAATGTCTATCATATTTAGCATGAAAAATGAAATTCCATTCAATATTTAATCTTAAATATTTTATACTATTATGAAAAGAGCAATAATTTTAGAAGAATTTTTCTTAAAAGCAAATTTATATATGAATAAATCAGAATTATTATTATATAAAAAAAAATTGGGATTTAATTCAAATGGATGGTGATACTCCCAAATACAATATTGATGAAACGGTGTATTTACATACTCAAATGGCGATTCCATCGAGAAGTAAATCCAAACTAATCATTCCTTTAGATACCATTTCATACACCTATTTATTTAAGGACAATGACCGCAAAATGCTCTTGAAATATGTTGTTCAAAAAGAGTTGGATTTTACTTTATTCCTAATGAAAAATGATAAAAAGCTTAACCCTTGCACCAATAAAATCTATGCTTTCAGTTTCTCTCTCACTTTGGTTCTGACTCTCGTTTATCTCATTTTTCTCTATGTGAGTCTCGGAATAGTTATAATAACTTTGTTCAATCCGATCATTATAATAACATCTCTGTTTCTACAATTCAAATTCGTGAAGAAAATGTCTGGAATTAGGCTTTTTTTGCTCCAAAAAAGAAAAATGAAGGATTTGAAAGAGTTTCTCAGAAAAGAAAATGAAAGATACTATTCAGGCAAACGCATTGAATGGAGTCTGGGAGATAAGGGAAATTGGGTTCAGATAGATATTAAAAAAGGCTTTTTGAGCAAAAGGAAAGAACACTCACCACCCAAGAAAAAAGCAATTAATTAAAGGCTTCTTTTTATATGTTTCTCTATATATACCAATATTTCATGTTTTGGATGTGTTTTGACTATTAAAATTTTGTGTTAAGAATGCAATAATTTTTTTTCTCTCAGAGAAACAAAGTTTTAATGAAATGTTTTCTTATTTTTTAAATGAAAGCGTTTTAATTTATTTTTTTAAATTCTGAAAGAGTGTAAATGGTTTGTATTTCTTGCGATTTGCTTAAGCCTGTTGAATATTTATCAAGGTTTTTTGGACATAAGGCTTGAGGTATTCTTGAGGTTTTAAACCAGAAGGAGGAGATGATTCCAAGTTCCAACCTGTGATTTTTTTGCAAATAGCCTTGCATCGATTTTCGTTCAATTTTTCTTTAGGTTTTCTTCTTTAGGTTTTTCCTCTTTAGATTTTTAATCTTTAGGTTTTTCATCTTTATGATTTACTTCCTTAAGTTTTTCATCTTTTGGAATATGAGGGGGAGCTCCATCAATTTTTTCTTCTGATTTTTTGAGAAATTCTGGGTCTGACTCCTTTTCTCTAAAATTAATATAATCTACGATCATTTGCAAGACTGTTTCTTTTTTTTCCATGTTAAGATCAAAGGATGCTAATATTTTCTTGAAAAGTTCAAAGGGAAGCTCTTTCATTTCTCATTGGATTATCCTTTCCTCTTGAAAGTCCTTCAAAATTCATCTCAATAATTTCGAGACATTTCTCTATCATCCTTTGACTATTGAGCTTCAAAGCTTCCAAGAGACATGATATCACATTGATGGGTCTGATGTGAGGATTTTTCATATTTACATTCGAAATTATTTCATTGTGCTTTTTGAAATGAGACTTTAATAATTCGGATCGACTTGCTAATAATATATATGAGAGCGCACCTTTTTTGATATTCTAGGATCAATAACGACGCAATCTTAGAAATTCTTTATTAAAGAACTGCTCAAAAGACTCAACCAAATTTTTTAATTATAATAGAAAATCATTACCTTCAAAGTGATTGATATAGAAAAGCCAAGTCTGGTTTCTTCACAACATATCTATTTGCTTAAATATCAACTCAAACCTGAAAACAAGGACGAGACTCCATGAAAAAAAATAAATCTAATGTATTACATTTTCACAAAAATTTCATTTTTTAAAAAAAAAATAAATCTATAAAAAACTTAAAATTAAGTAAAATTTTTTATATAAAAACATAATATAGTAGAGGCAGAAATAAATAAAAAAAAAAATTTCTATTTTGAATTTTTTTCATTGAAACAAATATTTTTTTTCTTGATTAAAAAAGCTATTTATTTTTAACGGAAAAACACGATTTCTTTCTTTATAACAATAACATTTAAGAAAAAAAATAATTCTTAATAAATTTAACGAAAACTTTCATTTCCATTCATCCTTGCCTTTCCAATGTTTAAATCCACTCATTACACCAAGTCTTTCCTGCACATTTTCCCCGACAAAGAAAACAACCCAAATTCTCTCAATTCGCAAGGAATCCATAAGCTAAAATCGAAGCCATCGATTGATATCACCGAAAAAATGCAGAAAATGTCTCAATTAACAATGAAGACTCAAGACTATTCCAAGGACATTCTCAAGAAGCTGATACCTGAGGGAAACAAAAAGGTTCCTTTGCAAATCCAGGAAAAGAAAGATTTGGTCTCGAAAGAGCTTAGGGACTTGGTTCGTCTTGATGAGAAAAACGAGAAATCTCCATCCAAAGCGTATTCTTATAGTGAACTCGAAAACGCGCGATTAAATAATGTTTATTCGAAAGAAATTCTTGAAGTTCTCAGAAAAAATGAGGTAAACTTAAGGTTTTTTTAGTTTTTTTAAAGAAAAAACTATTTTATAGATCGCGAAAGATAACAGGCTTTGTTTAGAAAACCATAAGGTTCCATCAAACTTAAGAGCGAAAATGGTGGATTGGATGGTTGAAGTGTTATCTAGCTACAAATGCCAAGATCAGACTTTCTTCCTCTCGGTTACAATCATGGACAACTATTTCAAGCATTGCAAGAAGTCCTTTTTTAAAATTTACTAAACACATTCTAAGGTTTTTTTTTTTAGAAGTCTCGAAATCACTGACCTTCATTTAACTGGTGTTGTCTGTATGTTCATAGCAAATAAATATGAGGAAATTTACCCTTTGAAGCTTTCAACTATTCATGAGAAAATTGCCCATAAAAAACTCACCATTGACCAAATAAAAAACAAAGAATTGGAAATCCTGGAAACAATAGATTATAATTTAGGCATGGCGACTCCTTTTGAATTTATGACAATTGCACTTAATTCTTTGAATCTCAAGAATATCATCAGCAAGAAAAGTTATGAATATTTAGAAAAGGTTATCCTTTATCTCTTGAAAATGATGATGCATGATTATTCGCTTCTTGCAAAGCAAAATTATCATGAATTAGCATCTGCCACTGTCTTTGTGGCTTTCAAGATCATTGAACAATTAGATCCACAATTCCCAGTTGAAGGCAAAGCCAAGGAAATTAGAGAGACCCTTGATGTAAAGGAAGAGGTGTTTTATGAGACATCGTCAAGAATTTTGACTTTGGCGAAAAACTTCGAGAAAATTTACCCGAGTTTTGAAAATTTAAAGAAATTCAATGGGTTCGCATTGGAGAATGAGGATGAAAATAACAAAGAGAACGCCCTGTTTTGAGCAGAATTATTCATTTTATGTATTTTTATTCTGTTCTGTTTAATTAATTAATTTTATTTCACCCTTTTTTCAGGGTATTTTGATTCTGAATTTTGACAATTCATTTTGTAAAAAAAAACACTTCTTAATTATTTTTTATAAAAACCAAGCTTTTTTGAATAAACTACAGTATTTTTCAAATTTTTAGGGTTAAATTTTCTTGTAAATCCCCATCAAACTACCCTCAGCAATTTTATGTTTTTCTACCTCTTCATAAAATGCCTCATTGTTTGTGGCTTTCAATTTCTCAACATTCAAAGCATAAATTTTGAAAAAATAACGATGAGTCCCATCTTTTTTGGGTCCCGTCCCTGCTGGTGGCATTGGTCCTCCATATGTTTTTTTATCCCATGAATTTGCTACCACATCCCCAACATGGCTGTTTTCATCGAAATTTGTAACGTCTGGCGGAATATTTTTGACTAACCAATGAATCCAATTTCCAACGGGAGCATCAGGATCATCATTGATCAAGGCGAAGCTTTTAGTGCCTGCGGGAATTGGACCCCATGAGAGAGGAGGACTGTTGTCACCTCCTTGGCCAGAATATTTCTTAGGGATGGTTTCGCCTTCTTTAAAAGCGGAAGAAGTGATTTGAATTGTAGTTGAGAAGCTTTCGACCATAATTTTAAATATTTCTTAAATTTTATTTAAAATACTGCAAATTTTATCAATGGAAAACTATATTTTTTTTTTTCTAACTATAAAAACAAGAAAATTTCTTATTTCTCTTTAAATTTATATTTTATTAGATCGATTTTTTCTTAAAATTAAATATCACAGAAAAAAACTATATTAATGTTATTTTAAAGGACTTTTTTTAACACATTGTCTTCCCATATTCCCATTATAATTTCTCCATCACTCTGGTAATAAGTACCTTCCCCATTGAATTTCCCTTTGAGGAATTTACCATTTAAGCGTTCACCTGACACGAAACTCAAGCTTCCCATTCCATGGAACTCCCCGTTTTGGAACTCTCCTTCATACATTTTCCATGGCAACTTCTCCATAATCACATTCTTATAGTCAATTTCTCCTTCTAAAGTGGAATCTATATTAATGTTATAAAGGACACCTTGTCCATGATATTTATCGACCTTCCAATCCCCTATGTAAATTTTCTGATTCAAGTTGTTGGTAAGCAATCCAAAGCCATGTTTAAGATTGTTTAGGTAATCCCCATTATATTTAAACTGTGAGTCTTCATCGTTGATTTTCGATTGTCCTTTTGGGTTAATGGTGCCATTTTTCATTGTATAATGTTTTGAAATAAGGGACTCGCTTCTATTTAAGGCATTGTAAAACATTTGGTCAATTTTAGTCTTGAAAACAGGGGTGTTTAAGTTATTTATTTCCTTCGAAATCTGGGCAGGAAGCTCATTTTTTTTAGTATTTGAGCATATTTTTAATGGATCTCTTCCATTGGTCGAGATGTTTTCAAGGACATTTCTGGTCTTGCTTAAGCACTCTTCAACTAAATTGTCAATATTGGTGTGTTGTTCTGGCAGCTTCGTGGATGATGATCGTCCATTATTAGTGGAAGTTGTAGATGAATACATTGTTGAATTCACCATTTTTTGATTTCCATTATTGATTTGCTGGGTTGCCTTGACGTCTTGTTGAATTGAAACACTTCGCAATGAGGGGGTTTTTTCAGAACTAACACTAACATTTGTCATTTGGATGGAATTTTTCAATGTTTGGTTTGGAAAAATGCATTGAGAAGATTTTAGAGGATGTTGATTGTCTTTCTTTGTTATGGTGGATTTGTTTTCAAAAATTGGTTTTGTGGTACAAGAATCAATTATAACAACAGCTTCATTCTTTTTTTGATTGGTGCATTCGATTTCGTTTGAATTGTTAGTCTTCATTTCAGAAGTTTTTGTTTGGATTATTGTAACATTATTGATCGAATATCCTTGACTGCTAGAATCAAAAATCTCATTTTTCTTCTCAGAAACGTTTTCTTGGATATTTGAATTATTAAGGATTTGTTGCGAAATTTTGGGGTTGTTATTCTTTTCAGTAGTTTTGTCCTGGACAACAGATATTTTCCCGGTCAAGATTTTGTTGAATATAATTTCGCTTGCTTGAAGATTATGAGATTTTGAAGTATTCTGGGCTTCAATTTTGACCTCTTTAGCAATATTTCCATTTTCTATAATTGATTTTTGAGAAAATGGCTCTTTATACTCTTTTTTAAAAGAGCTCATTTCATCATGTTTAAAAACAAGTATCGGATTTTGTATTAAGTTGGTCTTATTGTGGAAAGCACTGCTTGTCATGAAAGTATTTGTGAGTTTCTGATCATATTTTTGCAGGTTTTCATAATTTTTTGTGCTCTTCAGTTCTTGCCTCAAAATGTCAGCTTGATAATCAGGCATTTGATTCCTTTCTGATTGGTTGTTAACTTGTCTAATAAATGGAGCTTGAGATTTCTTAAAGTGATTTTCTCTTTGATAATTTTCCGCTTTGGGATTTTCAACTCCCAGATGAAAATTTCTTCGAGAATTTTCATCTAAATAAATTTCTCTTTTAGCCTTTTCCTCTTGCACATTTTCATTTCTATTGATTTTTCCATCACTCCTTAAAAAAGTGATTTCAGCAATAGATTTTTGATGTTTTTCTGTTTCTTTCTTGATGTTTTGTAGAAGGTCTTCGAATTTCCTTCTCGCCTTTTCGTCTGATTCTTTTTCATCATATTTCTTCGCAGAACTACAATAAGTTCTATGTTCTGTGATGGATTCATCTACCTTCTTTTTGAAATTTGGCTCCAAGTTTAAATTTGATGGTCCAGGATGAGCAGTGATTCCACTCAAGTTTGCTTCCTTTTGAGTTTTGTGATTTTGAAAAGGCAATAATTCAAATGGTTTTGAAAAGTTCTCATGTACTGAATTTTGAGTAGGAATTACAATATCAGAAAAGATTTCATTATGTTCATTAATCGGTTGGAAATCATGCTTGCTCATTTTTTGAGTTTCACATTCTTGGAAAAGTCTGATTGGTTTGACTTCTTTTCCATTCGATGAATAAGAAGTAATTGATTGGAATGTTTTCATTGGCATCAAGTCTTTTTGAGGAGAAAGAAAAGTATTAATGAATTGAGTGTTTTGCTTTAAAATCATTGCAGAGTTTTGACCGGGTTTAAAGAACAAACTTGACGTTTTTGGAGTATCCAAAATGGATCGGTTTTCCTTACTGCTCGATCGGGAGGATGATCGCAATAAAATTCGGGGTTTTTTGGGAGGCGATCCAACAACTACTTTATTCATATGTAAGAATATTTTTATTCGTTAATTTTGAAAAAAAATTATAAAAACACCTATCAGTTCAAAATTTACAAAAAAAATCAAAAAAAACTCAAGAAACTCAAGAAACTCAAAGAAATTTGAAAAATCCTAAATTTATATAATTCAAAGATAATTAATTTTTTTGAATACATTTATAATTCATGGATTTTCCTAACTCATTGACTCATAACCCGTTCCTCCTAATGATTTTCTTTTATTGTTTTCTAAGAATTTCCCTAGAAAATAATATCGATGTCTGTTACTTTACCTCATACGACCCTATTTTTGTCCAAACATTAAAGCTCCCATTGAATCGAGATGCTTCATCCTTAAATTCAGACTGCATCTTAAAAAATCCATCTTTTCAATCCAGGAAAATTTTCGTAAACAATGCTTCTAATTTGGGCAACTCTGACAAAGCTTCATTTTATGATGAAATATACAGTAATTTGGCTCAGGCTTTTGAAAATGAAACTAGGGTTCTTTCTGAGTATTTGACTTCAAACTTAGAAATAGTTCT
>Ga0302320_10008841_pt1 | contig 21798 bp, 23 predicted proteins | sample Bog_T0_3_FD_202130 | JGI IMG/M metagenome (GOLD analysis project Ga0302320, IMG submission 202130) | Peat permafrost microbial communities from Stordalen Mire near Abisko, Sweden - Bog_T0_3 | ecosystem: Environmental > Terrestrial > Soil > Wetlands > Peat | place: Sweden: Abisko, Stordalen Mire...
GGGAACAGACTAACAGATTTCTTCTTTCCTTCAACGATTTGATATGCACAGCTTATTCACCGAATTGCGCCTGTGGAAAACTTGTGAACAACGCAAGTCAGCCCGTCAAATCAAGCGATTCTCAATTCGTGAATGTGAATTATTCACCGCGTTTTCAGGTCAAAGACGCCTGCGGTGAACAAGTTCTGTTTGTGACTTTTCGAAAAAATCTCGCTCACGGGAATATTGACATGTATGAAACAGCTAACAGAGCAAAATCTGTTTTTAGGCCTTGGTTGAAAAACTTGTTTGTTCCGATATGTTTTTGTGAATCTCGTCAAGCGATTTCATATCACGAAAGAATTCCACAAACTCTTCAGTAAGAGGCAAAATGCTATGGTAATACCTAACCCGACACTAAAGAAAACAAAAACCCAGTAAAGATACCGATGCAATTTAGCCTATCCGCGGTAAAAAGATAATTTGGAGTGCGGCGACATGTCGTCGCTTTCAAAGCGCGGACACGTCCGCGCACTCCAAAAATCAAAAAGGCCGCCCGATTGAGCGGCCTTTTCAATGTGTCCAAAACGCCCGGTCAGGCTTTCTTTGTCGCGGCGGATTTTTTGGCCTTGATCGCGACTTTTTTGCGTTTGATGTAGCTGTTCCGGCGCTTCCGGTTTTCGACTTTGTTGTATTGTCTGCCCATAATTCTTTACTTTGTTCGCTTGTTGCGGTTTTGTGTTGTGCAATATGAAAGCAATCACGCGGCGATTCAATCTTTTTCTGGCATTGATGGCGCTGGCCGTCCTTTGCGGCTGCCAGACGGACAAGAAAAGCAAGGAAGTCAGCGCCCTGCGGGTGCATATCGAAGCCAATTCCGACGATCCCGGCACGAGCCAGACTGTTTCCGCGCCGCCGCGCGACGATCCCGTGCTCATCACCATCGAGAAGGAGCCGATCCTGACGGAGGCCAACCTGATTCAGTCCAGGGTCATTGACTCGCACGGCGGCATCGCCATTCAAATCCAGTTTGACGAAAGCAGCACGCTCGTGCTCGAACAATACTCCGCCGCCAACCCCGGAAAACATTTTGTCATCTTCGGGCAATGGGGCGAAAAAGTGGCGGATGGCCGCTGGCTTGCCGCACCGCTTATCACGCATCGTATCGCCGGCGGCATATTGTCATTCACGCCGGACATGTCGCACGAGGAAGCTGACCGGCTGGTGCTTGGCCTCAACAACGTCTCCAAAAAAATCATCAAGGGTCAGTTGAAATGATGTCCCGACCACGGACCCGACAGGGCTACGATCCACGCGACAGTGTCTTGGACTGCGGCAGCCCTCTGCCGCTTTTGAAAGTGCGCCGTCGGTGGGAAAGCGGCAGAGGGCTGCCGCAGTCCAAAACCTTGCGGCACTTCGGGGGGGGTGGACAACTCGTTCGCCGCACCATCTCTTTTATCACTTTTCTGTTCTGCGCGAGCTTCCTGTTTGCGCAGGAGCCGTTTCAATTTCCCACGGCCAATCATTATTTGTATGAGCGGGGCAGCGAATTGAAATTCTTCGCGCCGACCGCGCCGGACAAACCCTGGACAAGCGGCAGTTTCGGCTGCGTGCGCGATTCCGGCCAGCGCTTGCACGAAGGCCTCGACATCCGCCACCTGCAAACCGACCGGCGCGGCGAGCCGACCGATCCCGTCATGGCCACCGCCGACGGCACGGTGGTTTATTTCAGCATGAAACCGTCGCTGTCGAACTATGGCAATTACCTTGTCATCCGCCATGTCGTCGAAGGGATTGAAATTTATTCGCTCTACGCGCATTTGAGCGCAATCCAGCCCGGAATCGTCGTTGGCAAAAGCGTCAAGCAAGGCGAGATCGTCGCCACGATGGGGCGCACTTCAAACGCCGAAACCATCGCAAAGGACCGCGCGCATATGCATTTTGAATTGAACGTGCTCGTGAACGACAACTTTGCCTCGTGGTTCCGGACGGCATCGCCCGGCGAACGCAACGACCACGGCGAATGGAACGGCCAGAACCTCAACGGCCTCGACCCGCGCGAAATCCTCCTGGCCGAGCACAATCCGGCCGCAAAGTTCAGCCTGCTGAATGATATCCGCAGCCAGACGGAGCTTTGCCGCGTGCTCGTCCGTGCGACCAATTTCCCCTATCTGAAACGCTACCCGATGCTCGTGCTGCGCAATCCCGCCGCCGAAAAGGAAGGCGTGGCCGGCTACGAAATCGTCCTGAACCTGAACGGCGTGGCGTTTGCCCTGATGCCGCGCGCGGCGTCCGAAATCAAAAGCCCCGCGAAGTTCCAGTTGTTGTCCGTCAACGAGGCCGAGGAAAAGGCGAATCCGTGCCGGCACCTCGTCGTCGAACGGAACGGCCGCTGGCAATTGGCGAACGAAGGACTGCGGGAACTGGAATTGCTGACGTATTGAGCGGAGGTTGAACGCAGACCGCCTGCAAAGATTCAAATGGAATTTTGGCGGGACGGGCGTAGTTTATTGCACAATTTCACCAAATGTGTGTCGGCATGAAAAGGAGTCTGGCGTGGCGGTTGTTTCGCAATCGCGCCAATGCGTTCACGCTCATCGAGCTGCTCGTGGTCATCGCGATCATCGGCATTTTGGCGGCGCTATTGCTGCCGGTCCTTTCAAGGTCCAAGTTGACGGCCCAAAGCATCGCCTGCGTGAACAATCTCAACCAGCTTGAAGATTGCTGCCATCTTTACACCGCCGACAACGACGATTACCTGCCGTTAAACAAAGTCGGCGGATTCGTGTCAGCGCCGAGTTCCACCAATTCGCCCACCTCCGTTCAAAATATCAATTCCTGGTGCCCCGGCATCGCGCCGCTGGACACGACAACGACAAACCTTGAACAGGGTGTTCTTTATCCCTACAACGAATCACCGGCCATCTACCATTGCCCCGCCGATCAATCCACCGTGACCGGATATCCGAATTTGCCGCGCACCCGCAGTTATTGCATGAGCATCAGCATCAACTGCCCGGACATTCCGACTTCATACCAGAAATACACCGAAATCGCCCAGCCGCCGCCGTCGAACCTGTTTGTCCTGATTGACACCCAGGAACAGGACATCTGGGACGGGACATTTGGCATTTTTTCATCCGACAGCTACTGGTCGGAATACTGGCTCGACCTGCCCGCCGACCGGCACAACCAGGGCGCCAACGTTTCCTTCGCCGACGGCCATGTTGAACACTGGCGCTGGAAGGCGCCCAAAATTTTTCAGGGCGTCTTTTGGCCCGCCTATTCCGACGCCGATCTTGCCGATTTGCAGCGCCTGCAACAATGCGCCAAGCTGGGCATGGAATGAAGTCTGCTTGGTTTCCAACGCCGCACCGTCTAACCTGAAGTGGTGCTGACCGACATCAAATCCCTGACGCGCGACGAACTGGAAGCCCAGTTCAAAAGCTGGAAGCAACCGGCTTATCGCGTCACGCAATTGCTCGAATGGCTTTACGTCCGTCGCATTGCAACGTGGGAGGCGATGACGAATCTGCCCAAACCGCTGCGCGAAAAGTTGCAGCAGAGTTTTTCGCTGCACTGCCTCGAACTCGTCCGCAAGCAGGGCGCGCATGACACCACGCAAAAATTCCTCTGGAAACTCGCCGACGGCGCGCTCATCGAAAGTGTTCTGATTCCGGCCAACCCGGCGCTTTACGGCGAGGCGAGCGACCGGCACACCCTTTGCATTTCCACGCAGGTCGGCTGCGCCTACGGCTGCAAATTCTGCGCCAGCGGCCTCGACGGCTGGAAACGCAATCTCGCGCCGGATGAAATCGTGGAGCAGGTTCTGGCGGTGGAACGTCTTTTGTCCTCCCCGGTTTCGTCCTCGTCCTCGAAAGAAAAGCCGATGACGGGCACGAGGACGACGACGAGGATGATTGATAATGTGGTTGTCATGGGCATGGGCGAGCCGCTGGCGAATTACGAGCATCTGCTGAAGGCGCTCAAAATCCTGAATGCGCCGTGGGGCGGCGGCATCGGCGCGCGCAAAATCACGATTTCGACGAGCGGCCTCGCCCCGCAAATCCGCCGTCTCGCCGCCGAGCCGTTGCAATTCCGCCTGGCGATTTCACTTCATGGCGCCACGGATGAGGTCCGCAACCGGATCATGCCCGTCAATCGCAAGTATCCGCTCAAGGAACTCATCGCCGCGTGCGAGCAATACCAGATTCAAAAGGGCCGGATGCTCACGTTCGAATATATTTTGATCGCCGGCGTGAACGATTCCGTCGCGCAAGCCGCGCCGCTGGCCGCGCTCGCCAAAAAGCTGTTTGCGAAGGTCAATTTGATTCCTTACAACAAGGTCGAGGGTTTGCAATGGGAGCGCCCCGACGAAATGGTTTGCGAGGCGTTTCTTCGCGCGCTGGAAAAGCAGAAGGTCACCGCCACTCTACGCCGTGAAAAGGGCCACGACATTGACGCCGCCTGCGGCCAGTTGCGGCTGAAGACGGAAAGGGAATTGAGCGCGGCTAATTTGTCCTGATTGGCGCCGGGTCCGCCTCGCGTTTATAGACGCGGACATATTCCTCGGTGATCGGCGGCGCATTGGTGGATGCCTCATCCCAGCCGGAGACCAGTTGCCCCTGGTTGTTGTAACCGGCAAACCCGGCCAGTTTGTAATATCGCCCGGCATACTGCTCAAACCAGTCAAAAATCGCCCGGTTGGAATAGGGCTTGGCCAGCCACGACAATTGATACGGGACAAACACCAGGTATTCGGGCCGGTTCGTCTCGATTTCCTGCATCATCTCGTGTTGCATCGCCAGCGCGGCGGGTTGCGGCTCCATCAGCGCGTAGGTGTAGATGTAGCCGGTGGCGGAATGACGCCGCGAGTAGAAATAAATCTCCGGCTCTGAGCCGACCACCGCGATGCGCGCGTCCGTCGCGGAATGTCCGCGGATGTAATCGGCGGCAAAGCGCGATTCAATGAACGGGTTTCTCGGATAAAGGGTCCGGCTGACATCAAGCGGCGACGCCTGGAAGAAAACGCGCGCCTGGTAAAAAATGATCCAGCTCAAAATCGTGCCGAACAGGATCAACGGCAGGGTTTGAAGCACATTTTTCATCCTGCCAAAATCCAGAATCCGCCTCAACGATGCCACCGCCATCCCGATGAGAATGGCAAAGGCCGGCAGCACGAGGACGAAATAATGCGGCCGGAAATACAGTCCGATGGACGCGCCCAGAAACGAAAACAGCCAGAATGCAGCCGCGAACAACGCCGCTTGCCGGGTGGCCCTGTTCAACCACGCCAGCGGCAATCCGGTCGCGGCAAGGAAGCAAAGCCCCAGCGACATGGTTCGGGTCTGTTCCAGATGTCCGGCCAGATATTGTTTCCCCTCCGGCCACGGCATCATCGTCGCGTATTTGTGCGCGTAGCCGATGGTCCAGAACCAGAACCGCGCGAAATCCCCAGCGATGATGCACGAAAGACAGACAAGGAGAAACGGCAGGAAAATTCCCAGCCCGAAGACTAGCCCGCTTTTCGCGAATGTGATTGTGAAGACGGATTTATTTGCCACCGCCCGCCAAACCAGAAAGAAACAGCCGAACAGGCAGAAGCAAATCCCCTGCTGAATCATCAGGAACGCCAGACCATAAAGCAGCCCGCCGAAAAACAAAGTCCGGGCGCGCTTGTTTTCATTTGCCTGCAACAGCAGCAGCGTCGCGGGCACCGCAAACAAAACCACGAATTGCGTGGCGTGCGCCTCCATCCCCAGCACCGGCACGCTCACCGACATCACGCCGTAATTGGCGCACGCCACCAGGCCCGCCATCGTTCCAAAAAGTTTTCTCGACAGCAAAAAGACGAACACGATGGTCAGCGCGTTGGCGGCCAGCAGCGTCAGATGCACTCCCGCGCTCGTTTCCCCGAACACCGCCATGCCGGCTGCGTAGGCATAATATGTTCCCGGCAATTTCATGTTGTAAGCCAGTTCGTAAGGTGGGATGCCTTGAAGAATCAACTGCCCGGCGTAGGCATATTCTCCTTCGTCGCGCTCCAGCGGCATATCCAGCAGCCGAGCGCGGATGAAACCGACAAACAGCAGAACCAGCAGGACAAACAGCCACGGCCAAAAGCGGGATGGCGCATTTCGCGAAGGATTTGCCACCGGTTGATTGTCCATTTGCGCATTGGAATAACACAAACCAGCCGCCGTTTAAAAGTATTTTGGCGCATAGTAGCAGTCGGTGGGGCGAGCGTCCTCGCGAGCCGTAATCAGGTAAATGTTCTTCGGCTCGCCGGGAGTCTCGCCCCACCAAAAATCACACATAAAAATCTATGTTTCATCTGTGTTCATCTGTGGCTAAAATGCCTTTGTGATTGCCCTGCTTGATTACGGCTCCGGCAACCTGCGCAGCGCGCAAAAGGCGCTGCTCAAGGTCGGCGCGGACGTGCGCGTGGTAAAATCGCCAAAGGAAATCGGCGCCGCCCGCGCCATGGTCCTGCCCGGCGTCGGCGCGTTCGACGATTGCATCAACGCCCTGCGCAGACAGGAATTGCTCGAAGCCGCGCGCGACTTCATCCAGACCGGCAAGCCGTTCCTCGGCATCTGCGTCGGCTACCAGGCGCTGTTCGAGCGGAGCGACGAATTCAATTCCTGCGCCGCCGGCCTCGGCGTTTTCAAGGGCAGCGTCATCCGCTTCTCGGAAAAACACGGATTGAAAATTCCGCAAATCGGCTGGAACCAGCTTGAGATGGTGAAGACCGATTGCCCGCTTTATCGCGGCATCGCCGCCGGCAGCTATGTTTATTTCGTCCACAGCTTTTATCCGCAGCCGGTGGACCAATCCATCGTCGCCACGCGCACGGAATATGGGGACACCTTTGCGTCATCCGTCTGGCGCGACAACGTCTTCGCCACGCAATTTCACCCGGAGAAAAGCCAGAAGGTCGGCCTGCAACTGCTCAAGAACTTCGTGGAGCTGGCAAAAGATTAAAAATAAGGGATTATGCAGTTAACAAACTTTCCGGGTAGGGCGCGTCACTCCGTGCGCGCCGCCGTTTGCCAACCCACGCGTTCGGCGCGCAGGGGACTGCCCGCCCTACCGGTTTTGCCTCATTAGTTTGTCAACGGCATAATCCCTTAAAAATAACCTGGCAATGCCGGCCAAACGATGGAAATTCAACTTTAGTTTCACAATTGAAGTGCGGTAAAAGAGTTAGTAGTAGGCCTCGTTCGGAGTCTGGAAGCCCAGCCGAAGTCTTGTTGCGTGTTGGAAAAGGCATTTTCACTCTTCCAACACGCGGCGCTTTGGGTTCAAAATTAACGCACTTATCCGGCCTTGAACTTTTGCCGGGGATGGATAGGATGGTGGCAGGGTAGGGCAAATGATTTTATGGAACGCAGATCACTCGCGCCTGACGCCAGGAAAATTCTCGTCGTGGACGACAACAAGGTCGTCCTGAAGGCGATGTATTTTGCGCTGACCGAAAAGGGTTATCGCGTGATGATGGCGGAGAGCGGCGCGGAAACCATTTCCATCCTGCACAAGGACAAGCCGGACTTAATACTGCTCGACCTGGATTTTCCGCCCGATACGGTGAACATCGGCGGGGCGTTGAGGGACGGATTTCTTATCATAGACTGGGCGCGGCGCATGTGTGATGCCGAAAAAATCCCGGTTATCATCATATCCTCGACTGATCCCGAAAAATACAAGGACCGCGCCCACGCCGCCGGCATCCTGACTTTCTTTCACAAGCCGGTGGACAAACAGAAGCTTTTGGATGCCATCCACGCAACGCTTGGCGACGCGCCCGCCCAAAGTTGATCGGCGGAGCCGCCGTTCAGGCAGTGATTCAAGCCGGGTTGTTGAGCAGGCGGACTTCACGTTGCGGAAAGGGTATGCTGATGTTGGCGGCGCGCAGTTGCTCGGCGATGGCCTGCACAATTTCCCCCGTGGCCATGACGTAATCGTCCACTTTCACCCACGGCTTGATGGCGATGTTGATGGAGCAATCGGCCAGCAGGGTGACGCCGACGATGGGCGCGGGTTCCTTGAGCACGCGCGGGTTGGCTGCGAGCACGCGGCGGACGATGGCCGTGGCTTCGTTCAGGTCCGTCCCATAGGCCACGCCAACGGAGATGTCCATCTGCCGGACTCCGCCGAAGTTGTGCAGGATGTCGCCGATGATCTTGCGGTTGGGGATGACGACGCGCGACATGTCGGTGTGAGTGAGGGTGGTGGTAAAGAGTTGGATGTCCTTCACCTGCCCCGCCACGCCGGCGATCTCAATCCATTCGCCCACGCGGAACGGCTTGGTGAAGATGATGGTGAGGCCGGCGACGAGGTTGCCGAGGACGCCCTGCAGGGCGAGGCCGACGCCCACACCCGCCACGCCGATGCCCGCCAGCGCCGGCCCGATGGGCACGCTTAATTTTTCCAGCGCCTGCAGCAGCGCAACCAGAAAGATGAGCAGCCGGACGACGCGCACGGCCAGCATGGTGATGGGCGGCTCGACGCGCTTGCCTTCCAGCCATTTCTTCAGCGCGCGCCCGATCCACCACGCGATGATGACTCCGACGACAAGAATGATGATGGCGCCGATGATTTGAAACCCGTATTCGGTCAGGAAATCAATCACCTTGGTTTCAACTTCGTCGAGGTGCGAGATGGCGGCGTTGGCGGTGTCGTTCATAATGATGTCTCCGATTCGCGCAATGGAATAAATGAAATCGCCTGATTCGGCAACATCAGAATGATTGACGCCGAAGGATTTTTTGACAAGCTGCAGGTATCGCATGACTAGGCAGACCCGAAACTGGCTGATTGCGCTTCTGGTGATTTACAGCGTGCCGGTATTTGTCGTGGGCGGAATCATCGCGTTTCTGGCGCTGCGTCCGCTGCCACCGCCGCCAACCCTGCCCAACCCCAACGGCTACGATGATTTGCTGAACGCGGCGAAGCTGGTGTCCACCAATACGGCGGGCTACGCGAGAATGAGCGTGTATGAGTTGCGCCCGCTGGTGCAGGCCGATGCCGGGGCGCTGGCGCTCGCGCGCGACGGCCTGGACAAGGGCTGCGGCGTGCCGGTGCAGTATTCGCAGGACGGCCAGCGCGACCATGTGACCGACGTGATCAAGCTGCGGACGCTGTCGCAGGCGTTCGCGGCGGAAGGCAAGCTGGCCGAACTGGAAAAGCGCCCGAACGCAGCGGCGAAGTCGTATGTGGATTTGATGCGGCTGGGCGCGGCGACGGGGCACGGCGGGATTTTGTGGGATGCCATGGTCGGTTGCGCGATTGAATCCACCGGGTCAACGGGCTTGCAAAAGTTTGTGAACCAGTCGGACGCGAACACCTGCCGCGAAACCGCCACCGCGCTGGAGGCGGTGGACGAGGTCAGGCCGTCGTGGCCTGACGTTTTGCAGCAGGAGGACGACTGGATACGGCGCACGTTCGGAGCGCGAGCGGTGTTGGTGGAATTTGTCTATCAACGGCAGATGAAGCGCAACGGGCCGAAAGCGCAACGGGTATTCCAGGCGGAACAACTCAAGGCGCGGCGGTTGATGATTGATTTCGCCTCACGCGCTTATGAACTGGACAAGGGCCATCGCCCCGCCAGCGCCGCCGACCTGGTGCCGGACTATCTCAAGGCTGTCCCGAAAAATCCAACCACCGGCAAGAATCTGAATTGAAATGCGGAAACTCCCGCGAACATAAAACAACATGACAAAGAAAACCCGCAACTGGCTCATCGCACTGTCCATCCTGGCGTTTCCGTTCGTCCTGTTTTTCGGCTTCCTGATTTTCATGGAGGAACCGCTGCCACCGGTTGCGCCCCTGCCCAATCCGAACGGTTATGATGATTTGGTGAATACCGGCAAACTTGTCACTGATGGCGTTGGCGAATACAGCACTATGAAGGCAGCGCAATTGCGGGAATTGGTCGGGGAAAATACCGTGGCTTTAGAGCTGGCGCGCTCCGGATTGAGCAATGAATGCCGTGTTCCGGTTCAATACTCGGAATCTTACATCAGCAATCACCTCGAGGATTTGGCGGGTCTCAAACGATTGGCGCAAGCTTTCGCCGCAGAAGGCATGTTGGCGGAGATGAATGGCCGCACGAATGACGCAGTCCAAAGCTTTCTGGACACCGTCCATCTTGGGATTGAAACCATGCGCGGCGGGGTTTTGATTGATGGATTGGTCGGCATTGCGATCGACGCCATCGGGACGAGCCATGTTCAAACGCTGATTCCTCATCTCGACGCCGACACCTGCCGCAAAACAGCCTCGACACTCGAATCTCTCGATGGTCAAAGACAAACTTGGAACGAAGTCATCCAGCAGGAAAATAGTTGGTCGCGTAGAACTTTTCCCGGATGGAAAAACGAACTCGCAAGGTTGATGGAGCGCCGATCCTTGGAAAAGGCGTTTCAGAAGTCCGAACAAAAATTCAACAAGCAACAAACCCAGACGCGGCAATTGATGCTTGACATCGCCGCGCGCGCTTTCGAATTGGACAAAGGCCATCCGCCGGCAAGTGCCTCCGATTTGGTGCCGGAATATCTCAAAGCCGTTCCGCAAGACCCGGTCACCGGAACGAACATGGTTTATTCCCCGCGATAAACCGCGCGCGCCGTGCAGGTCTCGGCCACGACGACTTCCACGAGCAGCGGCAGCTTCGGCTTCAGCTTTTTCCAAATCCAGACGGCGACTTCCTCGCTCGTCGGATTTTTCAAGCCGGAAATTTCATTGAGATAACGGTGGTCGAGCTTCTCCCAAATAGGTTTGAACGCCGCCGTGATGTCCGCGTAATCCATCAGCCAGCCGAGCCTCGCGTCGCATTCACCCGCGACGACGATTTCCACCTTGAAGCTGTGTCCGTGCAATCGACGGCATTTATGTGATTTCGACAGGAGCGGCAGCAGATGCGCCGCTTCAAATTGAAATGTTTTGCGCAGTTCCATTTTCATAATTCCAAATCCGCCCACATCACCAAATCGCCGAGCGCGGGTCGCCCGTCGTGCCGCCACGTCAGCGGCGGGTTTTGCATCTGACCGAGCGGACAGACTCGCATCGCCCCCCAACGAGCCAGTTGCGTGGCGATTTCATTTATTTTTTCCTCTAACGCGGCGATGCCGACCGTCGAGACTTTTCCCCGGATTTCATCAGCCCCTTGCAACGCCGCCGCCAAATCCGACACGGCCTTGACGTAAATAAACCGGTTCAAACACGACATTTGAAACCGCGCGTCGGCCTCGTAAACTACCGTCCAAGCCGTCGAGTTCTTGCTGCACCAATGCCGCGTGGTCTCCGGCGAATGGGCGGCGCGCACCTCGTAAATCCCCCGGCGCGACGCGATGGCCGCCGCGTGTTCCACCGGCAGTTCGCCGCGCGGCTCGGTCCGCTCGCGCTGATCCAGCTCATCCGCGAGCAATTCGGCAAAGTTCTCCGGCGAGACTTCGCCGCCGGCTTCCACATAAATGACGTGCGGCGAAAGACAGCCGAGTTGGTTCCAAGCCACCACGTCGTCCGCCGCCGCCGCGACAATTTTTTTCGCGCGCGAGCCATGCAACACCTCGCCCGCCACGAAACCGAAACTGACGCGATGGCCATAGCCGAGAAACCGGGTCTTGATTGGCAGTTGCGCGCGGATTGCGGAGATTACTTCGTCGCTGCCGGCCACCGTCACGCAATCAGCTTCGGCAAACAAGGCCGTTTCCAAACCCACGTTGCCGCCCCGCCATTCGGTGATTTCGAGGCAAGCACCGAGTTTCGGATCGGCGTCGTAAATAGAGTGGGCGAACATTCGCGGCAGAAATGACGAGCCGCTCGCGCATTTCACAAACTGTGCCGAACGTGTGAGCAACCCGAAAACAATGCTGGTGAGTGTCGGGTTTGGAATGTTGCCAGCGGCGATGTGGACGACGAATTCCGGGCCGATAGCCATCGCCGCGCGGTTGGATTTTTCCTCGGCGCTGGTGGCGACAAACTTGTCGAGGCGCTTGGCGTCACCAAATTCCTGTTGAAGCAGCGAGTGAAAATTGTCGCGCGTAAATTGCCGGAAGAAATTGTCCAAACCGTTTTCCAATGTCGCGCGGGAAAAGCCGGTCTTCTCAGGCCCAAGCTCCAGCGCGAGCTTGCGAAAAGAATTGTGAGGTTGCAGCCAGCTTTCCGCCACCTCGTCCAGAATTTTTACCAGGCTGTCAGTTGAACGCACGGCAAGGTAATGCTCGCGGTTTCGCTTTAGCGTCTGGCACGCCTCCGTGATCATCGCCGGCGACAGCGTCGCCTCCGGCGGCAGATCCGCGAGAAAGTAATTTGGCAAGTTCATGCGGTCATCAAGGAACAGCCGCGCGGTTCGGCCAGTTGTGCGCGGCCAATCAATTCAAATCCGCTGCCATGGCGGACGCCCAAATCTTCCGTCTGGATGGCGGCAACGGAAAAAACATTTGCCAGATCAAAAACGCGAATTAAACCTGTCTCACCATCAGCGACTTCGCGTCCGGTCTCCGGCGAGATGATTTGCCCGCGCGACCAGGGCGGGAAACGGAAGTGACAAGTGACAGCTGACAAGTGACAAGACGCGCTGCTGTTTCGTGTCACATTACACTTGTCACTTGTCACCCCGTAGGCTTGCGAACTCAATTCGCTCATGCCGTATTCGCAGATGATGTTTTCGGATGGAACGCCGAGTCGGTCAGTGATAAGCGCGTGCAATTCCGGCTTCGTCATCGCACGGGAACGATTTTTGTAGCCACCGGTTTCCATGACGCGAGAACCGGCGGGAAGCTCGACCCGCAGGTCTCGCTCCACCAAATAATCCAGCAGATGGACAAACGAAAAGGCCGCGCCCAAAATCAGGATGGGGCTGGTGTCTGGCGACTGGCGTCCGGGGGAAAGCATTTCAACCGCCGCGTCAAAATCCAATGTCCACGAACCGTCCTCCGCCAGCTTGCCCAGAAATACTGTTCGGCTAGCGGGGACGCTCGCCCCACCCAGTTTCTGCCGGATGGTTTCAAACATATGGACGAGCGACGAATGCGGCACCCTCTCCGGTGGTGGTGTCAAAACCAGCAATTCGCAATTCGCAATTCGCAATTCGCAATTTGAAAAAAGGTTCTGCTCAAACCATGCCCACAGCGACGCTTCATAAACCGCCAGCGATTCGGCGTTGTGAAAATGGCGACTCGGTTTTTGTTCCGTCGTGCCGCTGGAATGAAGGACGACGGTGCGCTCTCCCGGCGGAATGCAGGAAAGTTCCAACTCCTTGAACGCACTCGTCGGCACGGCGGGAATTTGTGTCCAGTGCTCGACCACCCTTGGCGTCAACCCGCGTGCTTCGCAGATTTTCCGATAGGCGGGATTGTGCTCGAATTGCAGCGCGAACAGTTCCAGGGCGAGTTCGGAGAATTGCCGATTGCCGATTGCCGATTGCCGATTGGCAATCAACGCGCGGAGGCGCGTGGCGAAACTGGAAAGTTCTTTGTTCATGCGGTGTTTGTTCATGGCTGGTTTTCCGCCACAGCCGACGAACATGATAACAAGAAGCTCTTCCGCTGCAAGCGAGATTGCCATTGCCGCATTTGTCGGCCAAACTGGCGGTTCGATAATGAACAAACGGTTTTACATCACCACCGCGATTGATTACGTGAACGGCCAGCCGCACCTCGGCCACGCCTACGAAAAAATCGTGGCGGACGTGATTGCCCGGGCGCACCGCAGCCTGGGACAGGAGGTTTTCTTTCTGACCGGCCTTGACGAGCATGGCCAGAAGGTCCAGCAGGCGGCCGTCGCCGATGGCAAAACCCCGCAGGCTTATTGCGACGAACTCGCCGCAGACTGGAAGGCGTTTGCGAAAAAGCTGGAACTGACCAACGACGATTTTGTCCGCACCACGGAGCCGCGCCACAAGGAGTTCGTGCAAGCCACTCTCGCGAAGCTCAACGACGCCGGCCATTTCTACAAGGCGACCTACACGGGCTTTTATTCAGCGAAAGAAGAAACGTTTCTTACGGAAAAGGACCGTCTGCCCGACGGCACGTTCGACGCGAGCTACGGTGAAGTCGTTGAACTCAAGGAGGATAATTATTACTTCAGGCTCGGCGCGCACCAGCAATGGCTGATTGACACCATCGAGGCGAATCCGGATTTCATCGCGCCCTCGTATCGCCGCAACGAAGTGCTCGGCTTCCTCAAGAACAACACTCTCGAAGATTTGTGCATCTCGCGCCCGGCGGCGCGGCTGAACTGGGGCATCCCGCTGCCCTTCGACAAGGATTTCGTCACCTACGTCTGGTTCGACGCGCTCGTGAATTACACGAGCATCGCCGCCGCGCATCCGTCGCTCGGTCTCTGGCCGGCGGACATCCACGTCATCGGCAAGGACATCGTGAAATTCCACGCCGTCTTTTGGCCGGTGATGCTTAAGGCGATGGGCCTGCCGCTGCCGAAGCAAATCCTCGTCCACGGCTGGTGGCAGAAGGAAGGCGCGAAAATCAGCAAAAGCACCGGCAACATCGTTGACCCCGTCGCCGTCATTGACGAGTGGGGACTGGACGCTTTTCGCTTTTACGTTCTGCGCGAACTCGACATCGGCCCCGACGGCAACTGGACGGACGCCGGCTTCCACTCGCGTTATTCCTCTGAACTCGCCAACGGCCTCGGCAATCTCGTCAACCGCTCGCTCTCGATGCTCAAGCGCTATCGCAACGGCGTCGTTCCGGCGAAGCATGACGAACTGGCCGCCGACGCCGCGAAGGCCGCGGACGAGACCCGCGCCTTGCTCAAACAGAACCAGCTTCAAGCCGCGCTGCAAAGCATCTGGGGACTCGTCACGCGCGCGAACCAATACGTTGACCAGACCGCGCCGTTCAGGCTGGCGAAAGACCCCGCGCAATCGAAGCGGCTCGACGAGGTGCTTTACAATCTCGCCGAGACGTGCCGCATTCTCGCCGTTTTGCTCCGGCCATTTTTGCCCGGCACCGCCACGAAGATTTACGCGCAGCTTGCCTTGACTGAAGCGCCGGACAAACTGGACGCCGCCATCTGGGGCGGATTACCCGCCGGCCACACAATCGGCGAACCCGCGCCGTTGTTCCCGCGCAAGGATGTTTGAGTTGGAGTTCAGGCTTCAGCCTGTCCCCGAACAAGCTTAAGCTTGAACTCCAACACGCGGACAAATGTCCGCGTTACCCGAGTCGAAACGCCATTTGCACTTCGGCAATACTTGGCTATATTAAAACCATGAAAGCAAACCTCGCCGCCAAAGTTTTATCGCTGGCCGTTTTGTTTCTCGCCATCGCATTCATCACCGGATGCAAGACGGTGCCGAAGGCGGATTGGGACAGCCGCGTGGGCAGCTACACCTATGATCAGGCCGTGGCCGAGCTGGGTCAGCCAAGCAAGCAGGCCAAATTGAACGACGGCGGAACCGCGTATCAGTGGATAATGCTCCACGGCAGCGACGGATTTATCGCCGGCGGCGGCTATGGCAGCGGCAACTATGGCACTGGCGCGGGCCAGACCGTTGCGCAAAGTTACAAGGATCACGTTCTGGAACTGACCTTTGGCGCCGACGGCAAGCTCGCCTCGTGGGCAAAGAATTATTAGGCGGACCGCTTTGCTGCTTATCTGATTGTCAGATTGGATTTCTTCATCCGCCAAAAGCGGCGTATTTCCGGACACCGCGCGCCCAGGCGAACCGCGCGAGGCGATAGCCGAGGAGCAGCCAGAGCAGTTGCATGAGCAGGCCCAGCCAGATTCCCGCGCCCGAAATCTTGCCCATGTAAATGCCGATGGGCGTGGAAAGCATGGAGGGAAACGGCGTGCAGTAAAGCACGCCCTGGAGCGCGGGCGGCAGCAAATCCAGCGGGAAGAGATGCCCGCTGGCGATGTATTCAAACGCGAACAGGATGAAGATGAACGTGGAGATCTCCAGCATCCAGAACGCCAGCATCGCCATCGAATAGGAGATGAAAAATTGCAGCAGCGCCGTGAAGACCAGCGAAATGACAAACGCGAACAGCGCCGTCCCGCTTGCCGGCGCGACGACATAACCCCGGAAGCAGAAGATGAACAACGCCAGCGGCACGCTCGCCATGGAGATGAACGCGATGCGCCCGGAAAAAAACAGGCACAGCCGATACCACAGATAATCAATCGGCTTGAGCAGGAACTGGCTGATGTTGCCCTCGCGGATGTCGGCGGCAATCTGCCAGTCGTCCTCGTTGACGTTCGTGAGGACGTCCACCACCGCGACGAGCATGTAATAAAAAATCATCTCCGCCTGCGTGTAACCGCCCAGCGCGCTCCCCTGCGCCTTGCCCGCGTAAATCGTCCGCCACAGCGACAGCATGGCGAAGAGCGGTATGAAACTGAACAGCGTCCGCGCCAGGTACTTGACGCGGTAGGTCAGGTTGTTCTGGATGCCGATGCCGATGACGTGCCAGTATTTTTTCATCCGTGAGCCATCAATGAAGCACAGCCGCCGCCAACTCTCAATCCTCAACTCCCCGTGGATTGAAAATTTGTGGTTCTACAAATAGGCCGGACGACGGCGCTGGTTTTGCGGATGAATGGCGCGATAGCGTCTTGGAGTGCGCCGGCCCTCCGGCGCTTTCGTGGGCGTGCCGTGTCTCCAAAGCGGCAGAGGGCTGCCGCAGTCCAAGACCATCCGGTTTTTCAAAGCTGCCAGCGGACGTAAATCTCTGTAGCAGCGGACGTGAGTCCGCTCATTATTCTGGCGGGAGGAGTTTGAGCCGGCTCACGCCGGCTGCTACGGGAAAAGGATGGATGGGAGCGGGTGAATCCCGCAAAGCGGGATGATGTGATTGAAAATTTGTGGTTCTACAAATAGGCCACGCCTACTGAATGGCTTCCGGTTTTAATACAACGGCTTTAGCGTAATCCGCGTTTGCTCCATCCAAATCGCCTTTGGCCCGCTTCGCCTCGCTGCGATTTTTATAGATTTGAGCCGAATCAGGTTTTAACTCAATCGCTTTGTTGTAATCAGCCAGTGCATCATCCAAGTCGCCTTTGGCTCGCTTCGCACCGGCACGATTATTGTAGGCTGCAGCCAAATCGGGTTTAAGTTCAATCGCTCGGCTGTAATCAGCAATTGCGCCGGCCAGATCGCCCTTGGCCTGCTTCGCCCCGCCACGATTACTATACGCTGCGGCTAGATCGGGTTTTAGTTCAATCGCCTCGTCAAAATCAGCTAGTGCGCCATCCAAATCTTTTTTGGCCCGCTTCACACGGCCACGACTATTAAAAGCTGTAGCGAGTTCGGGATTGAGTTCAATTGCCTTGTTGTAACCAGCCAACGCTCCCTCCAAGTCACCTTCGGCTTTCTTTATACTGCCAAATTTTTCCCAAGTTCCAGCCAGCGTTTTATTACGTTCCACCTTGGCATGCTCTACACGGACACGATTATCGCAGGCGACAATGAGGGAGGGATTGAGCGCAACCGCTTTGTTGAAATCAGCCAGTGCGCCATCAAGGTCACCTTTGGTCAACTTCACCTCGCCTCGATAATTATAATCTTCAGCCGAATCGGGCTGGTTTTCAATGTGGACGAACTGTTCCCAGCTCTCAATTTCATCCCGTTCTCCTCCCTGAAGGTATTCGTAACTGCTCAACGCATTCGGCAAACCCAGTAATTTAACAAACTTTGCCATGCGCTCCGACTCAAAGGTGAATTTGTCAGCAACTAACAGAGTTTTGAGTTGGCTCATGGCCTTTGGTCCGGGGAGCAGGTCTTGAAATAATTCTGGATGTCCTCGATATTCCTGTTTGTGTTGCTCTGAATCTTCGTCTGGGTAATCAGGATGTGAATTGTATTTATCAGTCAATAATCCGCCGCGGTAAAAACAATAAATGAAAATGTCATCGTCATGGACGATCAGATGAAGAACATCATCAGGAACGAGCCCAGCAATCTTTGCGCAGACCTCGTCATTCTGTCCGCTTTCGCTTGGGAAAACACTAATCCAACCTTTGAGCGCCGGGCTGAGAAGGAACTTGCAATCGGCTTCTTTCGCAACCCGGTTAAGGGTCTTTTGAACTGCATCAGAGTTTTCAGTTCTGACATGGATTGAGTCAAAGAATGCGCCCATTCAGTGAGTTTGCTCCTGAAATCCAACAGCGTCAATTCTGTGTTCGGACACGGATTGCACGGATTCGGATTGCCCCAAGCGCATTTTCGAATATCCTCCCATCCGACTCAATTTGACATGACACATTCATCCGCCAACGACATCGTGCCCTGCCCAGGCACAAGCTCACCACGCTGGACAACGGCCTCGTCATCATCGTGCGCAGAAAAATCTTTTCCCAATTCCAATTTGCGATAGATTGATTTTATGAGCGCAACCATGACAGCGGTTAAAACCTCCCGTTTTCAAGCGGTTCTGGCTTCCGTCGAATCCCTGCCGACGGATGACCAGGCCATTCTTGCCGAGGTCGTGACCAAACGGGTGGCGGCAAAGCGGCGGCGTCAATTGGTGAAGGAGATCGGCCACGCGCGGCGGGATTATCGCCGGGGCAAGGTGCAGCGCGGCACGGCGGCGGACTTTATTTCCCGATTAAGCGCGCAATGAATCTCGTTTGGAGCGCAAAATTCACGCGCGCGGTCAAACGGGTCGCCGGACGCGACAAGAAATTGCTTTCCGAAATCGGACAGACGCTGACACAACTGGCAGCCGATCCCAGACACGCTTCCTTGCGGACTCATAAATTAAAAGGCGAACTGGTCGGCGTGTGGTCTTGTTCGGTGAGTTACGATTTGCGGATTCTTTTTGATTTTGTGAAAAATCCAGCGACCGGCGAGGTTGAAATTCTTATGTTGGCAGTCGGGACGCACGACGAGGTTTATTGAAATTTAATTCACGCTGATTTGACATGACACATTCATCCGCCAACGACATCGCCGCCCTGCCCCCCGGCGTCAAGCTCACCACGCTGGACAACGGCCTCGTCATCATCGTGCGCGAGGATCACAGCGCGCCGGTGGTGAGCGCGCAGGCGTGGGCGATGGCGGGCAGCATCCACGAGGGGCGCTGGCTCGGCGCGGGATTGTCGCACGTGCTGGAGCATATGCTGTTCAAGGGCACCACCACGCGGCCCGGCAGCCGGATTGACCAGGAGGTGCAGGAGGCCGGCGGTTACATGAACGCCTACACGAGCTTCGACCGCACGGTATATCACATTGACGTGCCGAACACGGGCGCGCGCACGGCGATTGACATCCTGTGCGACATCATGCAGCACGCGTCGCTGCCGCCGGATGAACTGGCCAAGGAGATGGACGTGATCCGCCGCGAGATGGACATGAACGTGGATGATCCCGGCCGCCGCGCAAGCCGGCGGTTGTTTGAAACGGCCTACACGAAGAGTCCGTATCGCCTCACGGTCATCGGGTATCCGGACATTTTCAACGAGCTGAAGCCGGAGGACATCCGCGGTTATTACACCGAGAAATACGCGCCGAACAATGTCTTCTACGTCGTCACGGGCGACATCCAGAACGACGAGGTGGTGGCGCAAATCAAAACAGCTTACGAAAAATCAAAGGCGCGTGCGCTGCCGCCGATGGTTTTGCCCGAGGAACCGAAGCAGACTGCGGCGCGCGAAATCGTGGAGGAAGCGCCCATCGAACTGGGGCATCTGCATTTCGCGTGGCACATCCCCGAATTACGCCATGCCGACGTGCCGGCGCTGGACGTGCTGGCGGTATTGCTCGGCAGCGGGCGCAGTTCGCGCCTCTTCCAGCAGGTGCGCGAAAAGGCCGGCTTGGTGCATCACGTGGACGCGTGGACTTACAGCCCCGGCAATCCCGGCCTCATCGGCATCAGCGCGATTGTGGACGCGGACAAATTCACCGCCGCGCGCGATGCAATCCTCGCCGAGATTGAGAGGATAAAATCCATCTCGGTTTCGTCCAACGAAGTTCAGAAGGCGGTGAAGCAATTCACGTCCGCCACGCTCGCCACGCGCAAGACGATGGAGGGACAGGCGAACGACCTCGGCGGAAGCTGGCTCGCGGCAAACAATTTGACGTTCTCGGAGCGCTACCTCGCCGCCATCAAGCGCGTGACGCATGGCGATGTGCAGCGCGTCGCCCGTGAATATCTCACAGCGGAGAACCGCACGCTCTACGCGCTGTTGCCGAACGGCACGTCGCCGAAGGTTTCCGCGACAGTGGAAACGAACAGCGACCAGCCGGTCAGGAAGTATGATTTGCCGAACGGCCTGCGCCTGCTGGTGAAGGAGAATCACCGGCTGCCATTCGTGGAGTTCCGTGCGGCGTTCAAGGGCGGTGTGCTGGCGGAAACGACCGCGAACAACGGCATCACGCAATTGCTCGCCAAGACGCTGCTCAAGGGCACGCCGACGCGCAGCGCGGAAAAGATCGCCACGGAGATTGAGTCCGTCGGCGGCAGCATTGACAGCTACGGTGGCAGCAACAGCTTTGGCGTGAACGTGGAGGTGTTGAGCAGCGATTTCTCGACCGGGCTGGATTTGCTCGCCGATGTCCTGCTGAATCCGATTTTTCCCGCCAGCGAACTGGACCGCGAACGCGAGGTGCAGATTGCCGGCATCTCCGCCAGGAAGGATGATTTGCTCAAGAGCGCGAGTGTCGCGATGCGGCGCGGCTTGTTCGGCGACACCGGCTACGGGCTGGACACGCTCGGCACGGAGGAATCCGTCGGGAAGATTTCCAGCGGCGACCTGAAAATGTTCCACCAGAAGCTCGCTGTGCCGAACAATTGCGTGCTGGCGATTTACGGCGACGTGAATGTCGGCGATGTCAGGAAGGCCGTTGAAAAGGCCTTTGGGAATTGGCGCAAGAATCCCGACGCGGACAAATTGATCCGCACGTCCCCTTCCCCGGTTCTCACCTCGCTCAAGCGTGTTGAGGAAACAAAAGACAAGAAGCAGGCGGTGCTGGTCATCGGTTTCACCGGCACGACGATGGACAGCGAGGACCGTTACGCGCTGGATGTGTTGCAGGAATGTTGCAGCGACCTCGGCTCGCGGCTGTTCCTGCGCATCCGCGAACAGCTTGGGCTGGCTTATTACGTCGGCGCGCAGAATCTGGCCGGACTCGCGCCGGGTTATTTCGCATTTTACACCGGCACCGAGCCGAGCAAAGCCGCGCAGGTGGAAACGGAATTGCTCAAAGAGGCTGAATTGCTGCGCACGGAAGGTTTGACCGCCGAGGAACTCAAGCGCGCGAAAGCCAAAATCATCGGCCAGAAGAAAATCGCGCGTCAGGACCTCGGCAGCCTCGCGCACCTCACGGCGCTGGATGAACTTTACGGCCTCGGCTGGCAGCACGCGGAACTCGACGACGCGAAATACGAGGCCGTCACGCTGGCAGAGGTCAAAACCGCAGCGCAAAAATATCTCAAGCCGGACGCGTTTGTGGTTTCCATCGTGAAGCCGGTGTGATTTTTTGACAGAATTTACAGAATTCACAAAATTGCTTCGGAAATGATTCTGAACATTTTGTCAATTCTGTCTAAAATGTCTTCATGCGAAAGGCCGTTGTCATCTGCTTCGCTTTTCTGGTGTTCGCTTTGCGCTCGTTCTGCGCCGACGCGGATTACAAGCAGGTGCTTGTTTTCACAAATGGCGACTCGGTCCGCGTCCGCCTGCCGTTGACCGATGTGACCGGCAAGGTGCGCGTGAAGGAAATGAATCAGGGCGGTTTCGGGATTCCCGTTGCGCCGTCCAAAACAGTCCTCGTTGAAAAGCATTACATCGAATGGCAGATCGGCTACGACATCCCGAACACGAACAGCCCCAGCGTCGTTCCTGAAATCA
>Ga0302320_10008843_pt1 | contig 21794 bp, 21 predicted proteins | sample Bog_T0_3_FD_202130 | JGI IMG/M metagenome (GOLD analysis project Ga0302320, IMG submission 202130) | Peat permafrost microbial communities from Stordalen Mire near Abisko, Sweden - Bog_T0_3 | ecosystem: Environmental > Terrestrial > Soil > Wetlands > Peat | place: Sweden: Abisko, Stordalen Mire...
GAACTCATCGAATCGCGCACCGCCGAGGGCGCGCGCCAATCCATCGAATCGCTGATCAAACTCACGCCCACCCGGGCGCGCCGCATCAAAAAGGACGGCGGCGAGGAGGAGATTGCCGCGAACGAACTCGCTGTTGGCGACGTCATCCGCATCCGACCCGGCGACAACGTCGCGGCGGACGGCCTCATCGTCAGCGGCCACGGCTATTTCAACGAGGCGACCATCACCGGTGAATCCCTGCCCGCCGACAAGAAGGCTGGCGACGAGGTTTTCGCCGGCACGCAAAATCTCACCGGCGTTTTGGAAATCAAGGTCAGCCGCGCCGGCGAGGACACGACGCTGGGCCGCGTGCGCGAGCTGATTCTCGCCGCCGAAAAGACCAAGCTGCCCATCATGAAAATCGTGGACCAATACATGGGCTATTATACGCCGCTCGTGCTGGTCATCGGCGCGCTTGTCTGGGCGTTCACCCACGACATCAACCGCGTCATCGCCGTGTTCGTCGTCTCCTGCCCATGCGCGTTCATCCTCGCGACGCCGACCGCGATGGTCGCTGCGCTGTCCGCCGCCGCGCGCCTCGGCATCTTGATCAAGAACGTCGCCGACATCGAGGCCGCCGCCAAAATCAACGCGTTCATTTTTGACAAGACCGGCACGCTCACGACCGGCCAGCTTGCGGTCAGCCGCCTGACGCCCATCGGCGAAACCAAACCCGCTGAATTGCTGCTCGTTGCCGCGTCCGCCGAGAAATACAGCAACCATCCGACCGCCAAGGCGCTCGCTCAACTCGCGGGCGAAGCTGGCGTGCCGCTGGCCGAGCCGAGGGACTTTTCCGAAACCGCCGGCCGCGGCGTAAAGGCGGAGATTAACGGCGCAAAAGTTTTGGTGGGCCGCGCGCAATGGCTCAAGGACAACGGCGTCGCCGAGGATTTTCTGAAATCGGTTGACCTCAACGAAGCCGAAGGCTGGAGCTTGATTTTTGTCGCGCGCGACAACCGCTGCATCGGCTGGGTCGGCTTGCAGGATCAAGTCCGCGCGGAGGCCAAAATCGCGCTGGCCGGATTGAAGGAAGCCGGCGTCCGCCGCATCGCGATGGTTTCCGGCGACCGGCAGGTGGTGGCCACGCGCGTCGCCGCCGAAATCGGCTGCGAGGAGGCGAAGGGCGATTGCCTGCCGCAAAACAAGGTTGAATTTGTCCGCGCCATGAAGGCGAAAGGCTACAAGGTCGCAGTCATCGGCGACGGCGTGAACGACGCGCCGGCGCTGGCGGCGGGCGACCTCGGCATCGCGATGGGCGCGGCGGGCAGCGAAGTGGCCATCCACAGCGCGACGATTGCGCTGATGAACAACGACCTGCAGCGGCTGCCGTTCCTGATCAAGCTCTCGCGCAGCACGCGCGCCGTCATCAACCAGAACTTTGCCTTTGGCATCTGCTTCATCATCGTTGGGCTGTCCGCGTCGGCGTTCGGCTACATCGGTCCGGTCACCGCCGCCGTTCTGCACGTCATCGGCACGTTCTTCGTGATTTTCAACAGTGCGCGGCTCGTGCGCAAGGGCGAGGAACTGGAACACTTCCATCCCGAACCGGAAGAGCCGCCGCAAAAAATTTCCGGCCAACTGACGCCGAAGCTGGCGTAGCTTGTCCATTTAGAAATTATGTCCGCCGCTCAAACATCAAATGGTGAGGTCGTCGTCTCCGTGCGCGGGCTGACGAAGGTGTTCAAGGATTTCTGGAACCGTCCCAAGGCGCGCGCGGTGGACAACGTGGATTTTGAAGTCCGGCGCGGCGAGGTCTTCGGCTTGCTCGGCCCGAACGGCTCCGGCAAATCCACCACGGTCAAGTTGCTGCTCGGCCTGCTGAATCCCACGAAGGGGCACATCGAGGTCTTCGGCCATTCGCCGCGCCATGTCCAGACGAAATCGCGCATCGGCTATCTGCCGGAGGAATCTTATTTGTATCGCTACCTCAACTCGCGCGAGACGCTGGATTTCTTCGGGAACCTTTTTCACCTCTCGAAAGGCGAACGGAACAATCGCGCGGAACAGTTGCTGGAAATGGTCGGCCTCGGCAAAACGCAGACGCGAGCCATCGGCGAATTTTCCAAGGGCATGCAGCGGCGCATCGGGCTGGCGCAGGCGCTCATCAACGATCCCGATCTGGTAATCCTCGACGAACCGACCGCCGGCCTCGATCCGATTGGCTGCCGCGAGGTGAAGGATTTGATTGTCGCGCTGGCGCGCCGCGGCAAGACGGTGATTTTGAGCAGCCATTTGCTTGCGGACGTCGAAGACGTTTGCAACCGCGTAGTAATTTATTACGGCGGAAAAATCCAGGCCGCCGGCACGCTGAAGGATTTGCTCGCCGAGCCGGACACGCTGCGCATCACGACGCCGGTGCTGCCGCGCGAAACTTTGGAGCGGGTGCTGGAAATCATCCGCAAGGACGTTTCGACCGGCGAAGTGCGCGTGGACAATCCGACGCAGAATCTCGAAAGCTATTTCCTCGACGTGGTGCAAAAGGCGCGCGCGGCGGCGGCGGAAACGAGTGGTTCGCAATCCGGCGCGCGGGTGGCGGCCTATTTGCGGGCGGGTGCGGAAGACCGACCGGCGGCGGAGAATATTTTAGAAAAATTGGCGCTGCCGAAACAGGCCATGCAACCCGTCGCCAAACCAACACCTGCCGCGGCGGTTGCCTCGTCGAAAGTGGACGAGAAAAAACTGGATGCAATGGCCAAGGCGTCCGCGCCAGTGCCGGCATTAGTGAAACCCACTCCGGCGGCGGAAGTGAAGCCGGCGGACTTGTCGAAGGCGGATGAAAAGTTGTCGTCGCTACTTGGAAATAAAAAGTAGTTTTAGCCACAGATTTTCACAGATGGACACAGATGCTGAAAAAATTTCGCGGCGCGCAATCATTGGATTTATCTGTATTCATCTGTGGCTTCAAAGTAAATGCAAAGAATTTTCGCCATCGCCTGGTTGACCTGGAAGGCCGCGCTGCGGTTCCGGCTGTTCCTCGTCATCGCAGTGTTGCTGCTGGCGGCGGTGGTCGGGCTGCCGCTGGTCGTCAAGGACGACGGCACGGCGCGCGGGTTCACGCAGATTTTGCTGACCTACACGTTGAGTGCCATCACCGGGTTGCTCGGACTTTCGACGCTCTGGCTTTCGTGCGGCACGCTGGCGCGCGACATCGAGGAGTGCCAGATCCAGGTCGTCGCGACCAAACCGATCGCGCGCTGGCAAATCTGGCTGGGCAAATGGCTCGGCATCGTGACGCTGAACGCGGCGCTGCTGGCGATTTCCGGTGCTTGCGTTTTATGTCTGCTGCAATGGCGTGCGTCAAAGCTGCCTGCGGCGGAACAGACGATTTTGCGCGAGCAGGTGCTCGTGGCGCGCGGCTTGGCCCGGCCGCAAAGCGTGGATGCGGAAATTGACGCCCAGACCAAGCAGGTTTTGCAGGAACGGTTGAAATCCAGCCCCGATCTGGCCGGCTCGGCGGATTTGCCGGAGGTGGAAAAGCAAATCCGCGAGCAGGTCAAGGCGGTCTATCAGGTCGTGCCGCCGGGTTATTCGCGCCAGTGGCGCATTGATTTGAGTTCGCAGATGAATTCGCTGCGCGACCGGCCGCTGCAACTGCGCATCAAGTTCAATTCTGCCGGAGGCGGCACGGGTCGAACGTTTGCCGGTCTGTGGCAGGTCGGCAATCCGCAAACAATGGAACCTTGGCAGAGCGAATCAATGAGCTTGTCACCGGATACCTTTCACGAGTTTCAAGTCCCGGCAAATCTGCTCGATGACAAGGGCGTGCTGGCCATCGCGTTCCTGAACCCCAACGACACGTCACTGTTATTCCCTGTCGAGGATGGCGTGGAAGTTTTGTATCCCGAGGGCGGTTTCGCCCTGAATTTTGGGCGCGGGCTGGGCATCATTTTCTGCTGGATGGCGCTGATGGCGGCGATCGGCCTGATGGCGGCGAGTTTTCTGACGTTTCCTGTCGCGGCGTTTTTTTCCATGGCCGTCCTGGCCGTGGTTTTATCGTCCGGGACTCTGGCGGACACGGTGGCGAGCGGATCAGTCGGCGTGGGCAACGACGAAAAAGGCATCCCCGGGCATTCCTCGGCGGATGTGGTTCTGATCCCTTTATTCAAGGGCATCCTGGCGGTTGTCAATCTCGCGAAAGGTTTTTCGCCGATTGATTCATTGAGCGGCGGCCTTGCCATCACATGGGGCGAGCTTGGCGCGGCGTTCGGGCAGATCGTCCTGCTGCTCGGCGGAACCATCGGCATCATCGGCATCGTGCTGTTCAGCCGTCGGGAACTGGCGACGGCGCAGGGAAATCAATGAACGCGCGCGCAAAGAAAATTCTTTTGCCCGTGCTGGCCGCGATGCTGCTGGTCGTTTCCGGCCAGGTTCAGAAATCCATGGACCGCGACCGCGTCCAGCTCGGCCTGACCATCGGCGAGCCATTGCAAAATGCGCCGCCGATGCTCGCGTTCACGACGGTGGCGCTGGGCGGCTTTCGCGGGCTGATATCCAACATGCTCTGGATTCGCGCCAATGACTTGCAGATGGACGACAAGTATTTTGAAGCCGCGCAACTCGCGGACTGGATCACGGATCTGGAGCCGCATTTCGCGCAGGTCTGGAATTTTCAGGCGTGGAACATGGCCTACAACATCTCCGTCAAGTTCAAGGAGAACGCGCCGGGAGATTACTCCGATCGTTGGCGCTGGGTGCAGCGCGGCATCGAATTGCTGCGGGACCGCGCGTTGATCTACAATCCGGATGAAGTTTCGATTTACCAGAACCTCGCATGGTTTTTCCAGCACAAGATCGCTCAAAACCTCGACGACGGGAACCTGTATTACAAGCAGCAGTGGGCGGAGGCCATGACGCCTTTTTTCGGCCCGGGCGGCACGAACTTTGAAAATCTGATTCATCCGCAAACCGCCGAGGATCGGACAAACGCGCTGGTGCTCCGCGACAAATACAAGATTGACCCGGTGGTTGCTCAGCAAGCGGATGCTCAATATGGTCCGCTCGACTGGCGGCTGCCGGAGGCGCACGCGATTTACTGGGCCGCGTTCGGACTCAAAAAGGCGGAGGAAAATCCCATCAAGGCAAAGGCCGATGATTTGCTCTCCCTGCGCCGCGTCATTTACCAGTCCACCTTGCAGGCATTTCATCACGGACGGATCATCTCCAATCCATTCACCAAGGGAGTTGAGCTGGCGCCGAATCTCGATCTGGCCTCCAAGGCGAATGACGTTTATCTGGGCTCCATGAACGCGGATTTGGAGAACAGCAACCACATCGCGGCCGCGCACCGGAATTTTTTGCGCGATGTCGTCTATTTTCTCTATGAAAACAACCGGATGACCGAGGCGGCCAAATGGTTCAAATATCTCGGCGATAAATACCCGGATATGCGGATTGTTGACAACGACCCGAATTCGCTTCCAAAAAATCTGACGCTGGATGAATACGCCGTTGCCGTCGTGCAGATTGACATTGGTGAAACCTCGCAGGAGCGCGTGACCTCGGCGGTGCAGGGATTGTTGACGCATGCGTATATTGATCTGGCCATCGGCCAGGATGATCGCGCCGCCGGCTTCCAGTTGCTCGCGGAAAAAGTCCATGCAAATTATCAGGCCAAGATGGGCAGGGATCAGCCCCGCGCATCGCTGCCGCCGATGAATGACCTCAGACGCACGGTGCTGAACCTGCTCCTCGACCCGCAACGCGGCCTGCCCTTCGCCGCGCGTGCCGCGCTGCGCACCCAGTTGGGAATGGCGGCAGAAACCAGTGCGCCGCCCCCGGTGGTTTTAACCAACGCGGCTGCCCCCGCGATTTTGTCTTCGTCAACCAATTCGGCTGAGACCAATTCCGCTGCGAAATAATTTTCGACGCTGACCGCCGCTTCGCGTAGTTTAATCTCCTGGTGACCAAGAAAAATTCCAATGCACGCCCGTTGCGCGTCGGTCTGATTTCGCTCGGCTGCGCAAAAAATCTCGTGGACGCCGAGATCATGCTCGGTTCGTTGATGAAAAGCGGCGTGGAAATCACCAACGACGCCGCGCAAGCCGACGCGCTGATCGTCAACACCTGCTCCTTCATTGACTCCGCGCAGGAGGAGAGCGTGGACGCAATTCTCGAATCAGTGGAATTGCGTGACGCAAACCGGCGCGGCCAGGCCGTCATCGTTTCTGGCTGCCTCTCGCAGCGGTTCCGCGAGGAACTGCCCAAGTTGATGCCGGAGGTGGACGCGTTCATGGGCATTGACCAGGTCGCGCAAGTCGCCGACATCGTGGGTCGGGCAGTGGCAAGTCGTGCTGAAAAGTCCGGCGGGAAACATCGAACATCGAAAACTGAACGCCCAACTTCGAAGGGGAAAATCTCCGCGCACCTGACTGAACTGGAGGAAAACCGCGATTTGTCCGAACACGAAAAAACGGAATCCCTGCGCGGCTCGGAAAAGTTCGGAAAAACCAAGACCGTTGTGACGCCGGCTGAACTCAAAACTCAAAACTCAAAATTAAAAACTGATTCCGCGCCCGTCTTCGAAGTCACCCAGCGCCCCGTTTTCATTCCCGATTTCGCCACGCCGCGTTTCCGCCTGACGCCGAAACATTTTGCCTATTTGAAGATTGCCGAGGGCTGCAACCATCCGTGCAGCTTTTGCATCATTCCACGGATGCGCGGCTCGCACCGCAGCCGCACACAAAAGGACATCGTGGCCGAAGCGAAGGCGCTCATCGCCGACGGCGTGAAAGAGATCAATCTAATTTCGCAGGATTCGACTTACTACGGCTTGGACTTGCGTTCGAATCATTCACGCGCGATTTCGTCGCCGGAGAAGTTTTCCGCCGCCACCAAGTCGCTCGTCGCCGATGCCACGACGATTTGCACCCTGCTCCGCGAATTGAATTCGCTTGAAGGTGATTTTTGGATCCGCCTGCTCTACACCCATCCGGCCCATTGGACGGACGAATTGATTCAAACCATTGCCGACTGCAAGAAGGTTGCCCGTTATGTGGACATGCCGCTCCAGCACATCGACGAAAACATGCTCGAACGGATGCGCCGCGAAACCTCGCAGCGATACATCGTGGATTTAGTCAAACGCATCCGCGCCGGCGTTCCCAGCATCGCATTGCGAACGACCTTCATCGTCGGTTTTCCCGGTGAAACCGAGGCGAGCTTCAACACGCTGCTGGATTTCATCCGCGAGACCAAATTCGAGCGACTCGGCGTGTTCGCCTATTCAAAGGAAGACGGCACACGCGCTGGCGCAATGGCCGGTCAGCTGACTGCCAAGGTGAAACAAAAGCGCCGCGAACTCGCGATGGCCGCGCAGCACAAGGTTGCCGTGCAGGTTTCCGAATCCTTCGTTGGCCGCGAAATCAAAATTCTCGTCGAAGGCCAGGCGGATGAAAAGCAACTTCAACACGCGAACGTTTCATCGTGGGAACACGGTTTGATGCGCGAAGGTGAAATTCGCAATTCGCAATTCGCAATTCGCAGTTACCTTGTCGGTCGCGGCGAGGCGGATGCGCCTGATATTGATGGTCGAGTTTATATCCGGGGTAAATTACCGGTCGGGGAATTCGCCAAGGTAAAAATCATCGGCCACACGGATTATGATTTGATTGCCGAGCCGGTATGATTCCTCTAAAACAAGTGAACCATCATGGCCACACTCGTTTTTGACATCGAAACCTCCGCGCTGCCGCTGGAACAATTCGACGAGGCGCAGCACGAATACCTCTTCCGCGAGGCGGAGAAACTCGCCGACGAAACCGCCAAGACCGCCAAACGCGGGGAAATCACAAAATTCATGAGCCTGTGGCCGTTCACGTCGCAGGTCGTCTGCATTGCCATGCTCAACGCCGAGACGCAGCGCGGCCAGACCCTGTTCGTCGCGGAAGATTTCGAGGAAGTCGAAGAAGAAGATGCGCCGGTGAAATTTATTTCCTGCGCGGACGAGACGGAACTGCTCGCGCAATTTTGGGACGTCGCGAAAAAATACGATTCCGTCGTCACCTTCAACGGCCGCGGCTTCGACGTGCCGTTCATCTACCTGCGCTCGGCGCTGCTCAACGTGCCCATCTCGAAAAAAAACTGGCTCGGCTACCGTTACGCCACCGAACCGCACTGCGACCTCGCGGAGCAATTCACCTTTTACAGCGTGAGCGGGCGCGACGGCGCGGCGCGGCGGTTCAACCTGGATTTTTACTGCAAAGCCTTCGGCATCGAATCGCCCAAGAGCCACGGTGTGACCGGCATGGACGTGGGCGCGCTGCTGGCCGCCGGAAAATTCCGCGACATCGCCGAATACTGCCTGCGCGACGTCCGCGCCACCGTGGAGCTTTACAAAATTTGGAAAGAAAGGCTGGCGGGGATTAAATAAATGCGGCGTGCGAATCAAATTATGAAAATGAAAAATCTTGTTTTAGCATCCATATTGCTTTTGGTGGTAACTGGTTGCTCTCTTGCCCAACCAATAGTTTTTCCAACAAAACCTTGGAGTGCTACAGTCAAAGTTATTGGAGAAGATGGGCAGTCTGTTAGCAACGCAAATGTTGCGGTTGGCTATTTTCTTCCGCCTTATAGTTTTTCTGACGATCCCGAATATAATGCCCGCATTGTAGGAATTACTGACACCAATGGCCTCTTTTTTGCCACACATAAAGACCGCACAGGGGAAATTGGATTTAGTGTCAGTAAGCAAGGATACTATGAAACCCGCAGTTCTTGCACTTTAAGAGACCCAATGGAAAATGCCAATGACAGAAACATATCTCTAATTTTAGTGCTCAAAAAAGTCGGCAAACCGATTCCGATGTATGCCAAGCGGCAAGAAATGAAGATTCAAAAAGAAGATGAGCCGCTTGGTTTTGATTTGGAGGTAGGTGATTGGGTAACGCCAAATGGAAAGGGCGAACACACAGATTTGTTTTTCACAGTTCATCGCAAAATCATTAGCGAACGCGAATATGATTGCACGCTCACAGTAACTTTCCCAAACAAAGACGACGGTCTTGCGGTTGCTCCCGCCGAACCTGACAATGGCAGCGAATTCAAAACTTCACGCACAGCAGCAGAAAGCGGTTATCAGCCAGAACTCACCTTGCATTACAGCTTCAACAAATGGCCTACATCCGTTTTTGGATATTTCATCCGAGTGCGAACAGTTTTGGATGCTGACGGCAAAGTGAAAAGTGCGCTTTACGGAAAAATTCCCGGCAATTTCATGATTTTAGCTGGCACGAAAGCGCCGAAAGCAGGCATGGTTTTCACTTATTATCTTAATCCAACGGCCAATGACCATAATTTGGAATTTAATCCAAAACAAAATTTGTTCAGAACCTTGACCATTATGGAAGAAGTTAAATGGCCATGAGTCTTCGATCGTCCACCCTCATTTGTTTCGCCCTGAAAGAAGAAGCCGCGCCGTTTCGGAAAATCGCGTCGGGCAAAACCGGCATCACAATTTTGCTCACCGGCATCGGCCGCCAGAACGCCGAAAAATCCCTGCGCGAATTTCTCGCCACCCATTCACCAAACCTTGTGCTGACCTGCGGTTTCGCCGGCGGACTGAATCCAGATTTGAAACTCGGCGAAGTCATTTTTGAAATTATTCCCGGTAGCAACCGACGTGAGTCGGCTCAAACTAAATCTGGTGAGGATTTGGAGCCGACTCACGTCGGCTGCTACGAAAAATTGCTCGCCTCCGGCGCGAAGCCGGCAAAATTTTTCTGCGCCGACCGAGTCGCCACCACCACCGCCGAAAAGAAAAAGCTGCGCGACGAAACCGGCGCGGATGCGGTGGAGATGGAATCGGCGGCGATTCACGCCGTCTGTGCGGAGAAGCACATTCCCTGTGTCACCGTCCGCGTGATTTCCGACACGGCAGACGAAGATTTGCCGCTGGATTTCAACGCGCTGACCAAGCCGGACAAGAATCTGGATTACGGCAAGCTGGCGTGGGCTATTGCCAAGTCGCCGGGAAAAATCGGCGCGCTGATGGAATTGGAGAAGAAAACCAAGTTTGCGGCGGAGCGGCTCGCGGAAGTTCTCGCCAAGATCATTTTCCCTTAAAAATGAAATAACCGCCAGGTTTTGGACTGCGCCAGCCCTCTGGCGCTTTTGGGCCACGGCGCTTGGGTGTTGAAAGCGGCAGAGGGCTGCCGCAGTCCAAGACGCTATCGCGCTGAAATGGATTCGTTTCTAATTTCTGATGGAATCCGATTGGTCGGCCGGTGGCGGCGCGGGTTTTTCCTTCGCGTGCTGGCTGTAGCTGATGAATGCCGCGCCGATCATGATCAAAATCACGCCAATCCAGCGCGTGGCGGAAACCTGTTCGCCGAGAAACCACATCGCCGCAAAAGTCGCAAACACGAAGCTCAACGCGGTGAGCGGCCAGAGGAAGCTGATTTCGCTTTTCGACATCAAAATCAGCAGGCACAGGAAAAACAGCGCCTCAAAAAAGACGCCGAGCAGGATTTGCGGGTTGGTGGTGCCGGCTTTGACGACGCGGAAAATCTCGGCGGCGGTGTGGCCGTTCAGGTCGCCAATATGCGTCATGCCCTTCTTCAGCAGGATGACGCCGGTGGACTCGAACACGAGTCCGACGATCAAAATCAAAAGCAATTTTATCATAATTCTTCGGGGTTTGTTGGAGTTCAAGCTTCAGCTTGTTTCCGGGTTGGAGGCCCAGACACGCTAAAGCGTGAACTCCAACCGCTACAAATCCTGGTAACGAATCAGTTTGATGCCGAGTTTTTTCACCAGTTCCTTCACGCGCGGGCTGACGAGGGCGTCGAATTCATGCTTAAATTCGTCCAGCGACGGATGCGAGTAAAGCTCGGAATCGCCGGGCGGCAGATCGGGCAACAGCTTCAAAATGTATTCCTCGTCCACGCAGGCATTTTGCAGGAGGCCAAAGGTGATTTGCGCGTGTTTGATTCCGCGTTGGCGCAGTGGTTCGCGGGCGCGGTTGGAAAGCCATTCGTAAATCGTCGCGTGCGACGCGCGATAAAACCAGCGACCGCTGGCCATGCGGCGGCTGCGCGCAAGGCAATCGCGCGTGAGCCGCATCCGTTTGATGCCTAGCATTTCCGCATCCTCCATCAGAATTTTGAAAATGACGGGATGCAGGTGCAGATGCAGATGGCCGTTGACGTGGTCGAGCGTCAAGCCGGTGGCCTGAAATTTTTCAAATTGCGCGTGGATTTCGGCGCGGAGCTGTTCCCGCAGGCTGCATTTGAAAAAATAGCTCATGCCGACGCCGACGGGATTGTTGGAAAATTCGCCGCGAGGGTTGACGAGGCTGGGAATCCTTTCCGGCGTCAGCGCGGAATGACCCATCAGCAACGTCAGGTGCAGACCGACGCCAAGCCTTGAATTTTCTTTGGCGAGTTTCACGGCCTCGTCAAAGCCGGATTCATTCACCATCAAGCTGGTGGTCGTCAAAATGCCTTCGCGGTGGCTGCGGATGACGGCGGCATTGACGGAAGCGGAAAGGCCGAAATCGTCAGCGTTGACGATGAGGCGGCGGGATTCAGGGTTGGCCATAGCCGGGCGAAGTTGAACCAGAAGTGAAGCGCAGCCACGAAATGAAAATCAGCGCAAGTTTGTGAGGCCTGCTTAATTTCAACGGTATCGGGCCGAAGACATCGAAGTTTCCGCGCTCCAGTTTTTGCAGGAGCTGCCAATAGACTGACCCCATCAATTCGGCGGCGATCATCGCCTGGCGGTCTTCGGATGGCAAAGTCTTTTGCGCGAGTTGATAAAATCGTTTTGCGCGGCCGGCGATGCTGGCGGCGAGAGTGAAATAGCGGTCGGAGTATTTGGAGTCCAAAATCTCGGCCTCGCTGACGCCGAACTTTTTTAATTCGGCGAGCGGAAGGTAAATCCGCCCGCGCGCGGAGTCGGTTTTCACGTCGCGCAAAATGTTCGTGAGTTGAAGCGCCTTTCCCAAATAAACCGCGTAATCGCGGCAGGCGGGATTTTTATAGCCGAAAATCCCGATGCTCAAGAGGCCGACGACGGACGCGACGCGATAGCAATACTGTTCCAGCGCCTCGAAATCTTCGTAACGCTTGATGTCCAAATCCATTTCACAGCCTTTGATGAGTTCGTCGAACAACTCAAAGCGCAGGTTGAATTGCCGGATGACAGGCTGGAGCTCGCGGTTGACGGGAAATTGCGGCGATTGGTTTTCGCAGGCGCGTTTCACATCGTCGCGCCATTCGGCGAGTTGCGACCGGCGTTTTTCAGCAGGGACGGAATCTTCATCGGCCACGTCGTCCACCTCGCGGCAGAAGGCGTAGAGCGCGGACATGGCGTCGCGCTTGGCGCGCGGCAGGAGCACGAAGGCGAGCGCGAGATTGGAGGCGCTTTTTTGGGTGATGGCGCGGCTGTGCTGCATCAGGGCTGGGATGCCGGTGGCGGCGGTTCGTCTGTTTTGCGGATGGGCGGCAGGCCGCCGGTCTGGGCGAGCGTAGGATTGACGGGGCGGTTTTCGCGGCGATGCTGGCGCTGGCGTTGCGAGAAGGCATTCTTGACGTCGCTGACGTTTTTTTGGAATTGTTCTCGATAACTCTCGCGCTGATGGTGATGACGGCGGTGTTTGCGCCGTCGCCTCCCTTCCTTGCCCAATATAAGCACGCTGAAAAAGGCAATCAGGGCCACCAGCATGATGGTGCCGAGAATAATCAAAAAATCCTCCCATTCCGGGGGCAACTGGTTGGGCATGGATATTGAATCGGGGTCCATGCGTTCATCAGGCTTCGTTCACCGCGCCGTCGCTGACCTGCATATCCAGCCGCTGCATCCGGTAGCGGAGCGAATGGCGGGTGAGTTTGAGCCGTTCGGCGGCGCGCGTCAGGTTGAAATCGCATTGCTCCAGCGCGCCGGCAATCAATTCCCGCTCGGTCCGCGTCAGGGCATCGTCGAGTGATTCGTCCGGGGCCGGTTGTGCCGTCGTGTTCCTGGCCAGACGCGCCTCGATTTGAAAATCCGGCAGGCTGGACGGCTGGATTTCATGCGCGGTTTCCAGGATCAGCGCGCGTTCGATGGCGTTGCGCAATTCGCGGACGTTGCCGGGCCAGCGGTGGAGCAGCATTTTCTGTCGGGCGGCAGGGTCGAGACCGTCCACGTTTTTGGCCATCGCGGCGCGGAATATTTTCAGAAAATGACCCGCGAGCAGCAGCACATCGTCGCCGCGATCGCGCAACGGCGGCAGGTGGATTTGCACGACGTTCAACCGGTGAAACAAATCCTCGCGGAACTGGCCGGCGGCGATGGCCTGCACCAGGTCGCGGTTCGTCGCGGCGATGAGCCGGACGTTGACGCGCATCTCCTGCGTGCCGCCGACGCGCGTGAACGTGCCGTCTTCGAGAAAACGCAGCAGCTTGGCCTGGAGCGGCCTGCTCATGTCGGCGATTTCGTCGAGAAAAATCGTGCCGCCGTCGGCCTCCTCGACCCGTCCGATTTTTTGTTTGATCGCGCCGGTGAATGCGCCCTTTTCGTGGCCGAACAGTTCGCTTTCGAGCAGCGTTTCGGGGATCGCGGCGCAGTTGATGCGGACGTAATCCGCCTCGCGCCGCCGGCTCAAATGGTGCAGCGCGCCGGCGACGAGTTCCTTGCCGGTGCCGCTCTCGCCGAGAATCAGAACGCGCGCGTCGGTTTGCGCGACGGTCTGGATTAATTTCTTCAGTTCCCGCATCCCCGGCGATTCGCCGACGATCTGGTCGAGCGTGACCGCTTCACCGGCGAGCGAACGCAGCGCGGCATTTTCGCGCAGGAGGCGGTGGCGTTCGGCGCACCGCGCCACAGCGTGGAGCAGCTCCTCGGGGGCGAACGGTTTGGCCACATAGTCAATCGCGCCGGACTTGATGGCTTCCACGGCGAGCTTGGGCGTCGCGTAAGCGGTGATCATGAGCACGGGCAGATCCGGCCACTGGTTGCGGGTGCGGGCCAGAAATTCGTAGCCGCTCATCCCGCCGAGACGCGCGTCGGTGATGACCATTAAAAATTCCTCGCGGGTGAGCAGTTCCAGCGCCTCCTCGGCGGATTCGACGGCGCGCGCAACATAACCCTCGCCCTTCAGCACCGTCTGCAACGACAGGCGCATGTTCTTCTCGTCGTCCACGACGAGCACGGATGGCAGAGGCGCGCTCATGTTTTGGCCAGTTTCATCAACGCTTTGGCGGGGAAGAATAGAAGGAATTTCGCGCCGTGGCCAGACTTGGATTCGAGCCGCACGGTGCCGCCGTAAAGCTCGACGTTGTGTTTCACGATGGCGAGGCCGAGGCCGGTGCCCTTTTCCTTGGTCGTGTAATAAGCCTCAAAAACGCGCTCGGTTTTGTCCGGCGGAACGCCCGGACCGTCGTCGCGCACCGAGATTTCGATGGAATAATCGCGGCGGCAACTGGCGGCGACAAACACGTTGCCCTTCTGGCCAAGCGCTTCATGGGCGTTTTGCAGGAGATTTATGAGGATTTCCGACAAATGACCGCGCTGCATCAGGAGCGCCGGAAAATGCGCGGCGAACTCGCGGTGAATTTTGATCCCGGTCGGCACTGCGGGCGGAAATACTTGCGCGATGGCGCGATCCAGCTCGGCGACGACCTCCAGTTTTTCGACGCGGCCCTCGCTCAATTGCGCGTAGCCCGTGATTTGCGTGATGACGCGGTCGGCGCGCGCGACCTCCTCCTGGATGATTTCAATCTGCTGCGCCGCGTCGGCCCTGCTGTCGCGCAACGAGCGTTGGAGCGAAAACGCGGCGTTGTTGATGATCGCCAGCGGGTTTTTGATCTGGTGCGCGAACTCGGCGGCAAGCCGCCCCGCCGAGCGCAACTGGTTTTCGCGCGCGGCAAATTCGCCCGCCTCCTCGACGGCAATCTGCTGGCGTTCCAGCAAAAGTTGCATGCCATGACAGCCGCCGGCGACCAACAGCAGAACCAGCAGCCGCAAGGCGAACGGTTCGCCCCAGTCGTCTTGCGGCGTCGCGTCAAAAGTGCTGAACGCCGTTTCATTGCTCGTCACAAAAATGTCCAGCCCGCCGACCAGCCCGTAGCAGAGGCTGATGGCAACGTTCAGAAACAGTTGCGAAAAACCCGGCGGCACGCTCATCGCATTGCGGATAATCAGCGCGACAAAAAGCCAGAACAAGGCGCTGTCCAATCCGCCCGACAACGAGGCCAGTCCCGCGATAAACAGCCCATCCACCAGACTGCTCGTGACCACCGTCCATTGCACCACCGCCAGCGGCAATTGTTCCGCGCGAAACAAGGCCGCCGCAAAGATCACATTCGCCAGAATGTAAAACCAGAACACGAATTGCACCGTTTCCACCATCAAATCCGACATGCTCAACGCCAGGCCGGTCCACTCCGTGGAGCGGAAGGAATACAAGATCATCCCGATGAACACCGCCTTGACCGGCAGCATGATGTCCCGCTCCATGATTTCGATGCGGCGGAGCAGGCGCTGCGGGTCGGGCGCCGGGATTTCGAACAGGACCGGCAACCGCTTGAGCCATTCATGATGGCTGGGCTTCATAAATCAGAGTTTGAAGTTGCCGATTGAAATTGAAAACTCATTTCAACTTCGACACGCGCGCCGCGATTTTTTCCACTGGCCACAGCCGGCCGATGCCTTCGTAGCCGCACGACAGCATTCCCTCGTCCGGCCCGATGAATTCCGCGCCGCGCGATTTCAGGATTTTCACGTTTTCCCGCGTCGCCGGGTGCAGCCACATCTTTCCGTTCATCGCCGGCGCGATCAAAATTTTCGCCTTGGGATTCAACGCCAGCGCGATGCATGTGAGCGCGTCGTCGGCAATGCCGTGAGCCAGCTTCGCAATCACGTTCGCCGTCGCCGGCGCGATGACCAGCAAATCCGCCGCGTCCGCCAGCTCGACGTGCGTCGGTTTCCAGCCCTCGTCCTCGTCGTAAAGACTCGTGACGACCGGATGGCGCGTGAGCGTCTTGAACGGCAGCGGTGTGATGAACCGCAGTGCGTCCGCCGTCATCACCACGCGCACCTCGCACTTGGCCTTTGTCAGCAACGATGCTAGATCCGCCGCCTTGTGCGCGGCAATGGATCCCGTGACTCCGAGAACGATTTTCTTTGAAACGCTCATGCCTGACTTTAATCCAAAATCCTTGCAGCACAAACCGCTAATCTGCACTAATTGGCGCTAATCGTATCAGCGAAGATGAGCGCAGATTAGCGGTTAAAATTCCGGTGCTTCCGCCCGTGCCTCCCGCATTTTCTCCGCCTCCACGATGGCCATCGCCCGCCGCAAATCCTCTGGAACCGAGGTGCTGATCACCAGATAATCGAAATCCTTCCATTGCGCGATTTCCTGCCGCGCCACGGCCAGCCGCTTTTCGATCTCCGCCGCCGAATCCGCCGCGCGATTTTTCAACCGTGTCTCCAGCACTGCGATGGACGGCGGCGTGAGGAACACCGACACCAGCGCACGCTTCAATTCCGGCTCCGTCTGCACGCGCCCGCGAATCGTCGCCGCGCCCTGCACGTCCACGTTCAGCAAAACGTCCCGGCCCGAACGCAGCTTGTCCAGCAACTCGGATTTCAATATGCCGTAGCTCCGGCCAAAAACCGTCGCGTGCTCGATGAATTCATCCGCCTTCACGCGCCGTGCAAATTCCGCCGCGCTGAAAAAATAATAATCCACGCCATCCTTTTCGCCCGGACGCGGTTCGCGCGTGGTGCAGGTGACCGCCCGAACCATGTCCGGCCGCGACACCAGCAACTGATTGCACAATGTCGTCTTCCCACCGCCCGAAGGCGCGGAAATCAAAATCAACAGCGGTGCGGATTTTTTCCGCGCCGGCTTTAGACTCTGGACTCTGGACTTTGGGCTTTTCATTCGACGTTCTGCGCCTGCTCGCGGAACCGTTCCAGTTCGGCCTTCAGTGTCACCACCTCGCGCGAAATCACCGCGTCGTTCGCTTTCGAGCCGACGGTGTTGATTTCCCGGTTCATTTCCTGCGCGAGAAAATCGAGCGTTCGCCCTACCGGCTCCTTCGATTTTCGGCAATCGTCGAACTGCTGGAAATGGCTTTGCAGCCGCGTCAATTCCTCCGTGATGTCCGAGCGGTCGGCGAACACGACGACTTCCTTCAGCAATCGCTCGTCGTCCGGCGCGACATTTTCAATGCCAGCACTTTTGATTCGATCCAGCAAATGCTTCCGGTAATTCTCCGCCGTCACCGGCGCCTGCTTCTGGATTTTGCCAGCGCTCTGGCGCATCACGCCGATGCGCAACGCCAGATCCTCCGCCAGGTGCGCGCCCTCGCGTTCGCGCATCTTCACCAGCGCGGCCAGCGCCTGCTTGAGCGCCTTCTCCACCACCGGCCAGATGCTTTCCGCATCCACCAATTCCTCGTCCGTCTGGAAAACGCCCGGCGCGCGCAAAATCTGGTCCAGCGAAACTTCGCCGGAAATTTTCAGCGACTTCGCCAGCCGCGCCAGCTCCGTGGCGTAAGCCTTGGCCAATGGCAGGTTGATATGCGCCCGCGCCGACGACTTGCCGTCCGCCGCGTGGATGCCGATGCGCGCCGTGACGCGCCCGCGCGCGACCTGCGCGTTGATGGCGTCGCGCACCGGCGATTCGAGCATTTCCAGCTCGCGCGGCAGGTTCACGGAGATTTCCGGCTGCCGGCGGTTGACCGCGCTCAACTCCACGGTGATTTTGAAGCCGTCCCGCGCGCACTCGCCGCGCCCGTAGCCCGTCATGGATTTCATCCCGCGTAATATGCAAAAATCCCCCGCCGCAGGCGAATAAATTTTAGCGGTGCTTCTAAATGTGTAACCGTTTCAACACCTTCCTGAAATCCTCCGGCAGTGGCGATTCAAAGCTCATTTCCTTTTCCGTGCGTGGATGGATGAACGAAAGTTCGCGGGCGTGCAGCATCACGCGCGGTGCGGCGTAATTCGTCAATTCCTTGAGCCGCGCATTTGGCCGCGCACCGTAGGTGTCGTCGCCCACGAGCGGATGGCCGAGGAATTGGAAATGCACGCGAATCTGGTGCGTCCGGCCCGTGTGAATCCGTGTCTCGACAAATGTGGCGGCGTTCAGCCGTTCGATTATGCGCCAGCTCGTGTGCGCGGCGCGGCCGGAATCGTCGTCGCCCACCGTCATCCGCTTGCGATGTGTCGAGTGCCGGGTGATGGCCGCGCGGATTTCGCCGGAGTCGCGCGGGAGCTCGCCGCAGACGATGGCGTTGTAGATTTTTTTCACCTGCCGTTCGGCAAATTGTTTCGATAGCGCGAGGTGGGTTTCGTCATTTTTGGCCACGACGAGGCAGCCGCTGGTTTCCATGTCGAGCCGGTGGACGATGCCGGGCCGCGCCACGCCGCCGATGCCGCTCAATCCCCCGGCGCAATGATGCAGCAGCGCGTTGACGAGTGTGTGTTCCTCGTGTCCGGCGGAGGGATGAACGACAAGCCCGGCAGGTTTGTTCAGCACGAGCAGCGATTTGTCCTCGAACAAAATGTCGAGCGGGATTTTCTCCGGTTGCGCCTCGGCGGGCCGGGCGTCCGGCCAGTGGACTTCAATTTCTTCACCGGCGCGCGGCGAGTGCGTGGGTTTGGCAATCTTGCCATTCACGCGGATATGACCTTCTTCGATGAGTCGTTGCAGCGTGCCGCGCGAGGCAGCGGGGAATTTTGTCCGCAAGAAAACATCCAGCCGTTCGCCCGGCAGCGATTTCTCGACGATGAAATTTTCCGTGCGCGAAGACATTTTATGGTGGCAAGTGGCAGGTGACAAGAGGCGCGGGACGGGCGGCGGTTTGGAATTTTTCATGTCACTCGTCACTTGTCACCCGTTAGAGGCTTCGGCGTGTGCTCGTTTTTCCAGGTGATGAGGAAAATCAGCCCGACGCCGGTGCAGATGGCGGTGTCGGCGACGTTGAAGGCGGGGAAGCCGACTTCGCTGCCGTCGCGTTGCTGCAGGTAAAAATAGATGAAATCCACGACGGCGTGTCGGCTGGGCAGCAGGCGGTCGGTGAGATTGCCGGCGATGCCGCCGAAAATCAGGCCGAACGCGATCTGGCCGGGCAGCGTGTGGGAGTCGAAATGGTGCCGCGAGAGAAACAGCGCGACGAGGGCGAGCAGCGCGACGAACGCCAGGGCGGCGTTGTTGCCGCTGAAAAGGCTCCACGCAGCACCGGTGTTGCCCCAGTGGACGAATTTGAAAAAGCCGGGGATGATGATTTTTTCCTGATACTCCGGGAGCGTTTCCAGCACGAGCCACTTGGTGAACTGGTCGAGCGCGAGAATCACAAGAGCCAGCACGGCGATGCGGCGGTTGGATTTCTGGAAAATGGCTTGGCTGGCGGACACGGACACAGTTTCGGGCTTCAGGTTTCAGGTTTCAAGCCCGAACGCAGTTCCAAGTCGGTGTTTACGCCAACTTTAGACTTTGGACTTTTGATTGAAATGACTATGTTCCGCGCATGGCGTTGGTGCGAATCCTTGTGGACGGCTACAGCCTGCTGCACAAATGGCCGGAGCTGGCCCCCGGCGCGGCGCGGCATTCGGAGCGGGCGCGGGAGGAACTGGTCCACGTCCTGACGTGCTATCACGACGTGACGGGCGAGCCGGTCACGGTTTTTTTTGATGGAGCGGGCGCGCCGCCAAATGTGCCGAAGGCCGAATCGGGAACGGCGGTGGAGGTCTTGTTTTCGCGCGCCGGGCAGACCGCCGACGAGATGATTGAGCGCGCGGCGCACCGCTTTCAGGCTTACGGTGAAGTGCTCGTGGTGACGGACGACCATGCGGAGCGCGACACGGTCAACGGCTTTGGCGGCTCGGTGGCGAGCTGCGCGAATTTCATCCGAATGGTTGAAGGCGCGCTGACGGAATTGCAGGATGAATTGAGAAATTACAATCGCATGGAACGGAACCGGTTCAAGCGCCGGCCCGATGCCAATTGAAATGAAATTTCCGAAACTTTTTCTCCAGCTCGCGACGGTTGCGGCCGCGCTGCTTGCGGGGTTTTTTTTAACTCCGGCGGGACGCGCCCAGCCGGAGCCGGAAATCACCGACAGCCGCTTTCTGTTCATTTTTGACACCTCGGCGGACATGAAGAAGCGGCTGCCGGCGGTGCAGACGGAATTGATCCAGCTTTTGTCCACCAGTCTTGGCAGCCAGTTGCGCGGGGGCGACAGCATCGGTGTGTGGACGTTCGACAAGGATTTGCGCACCGGGCAATTTCCGTTGCTACACTGGAGTCCGGATGACGCCGTGACGATTGCGGCGAGCATCAACAAACTGGTCGGCAAGCAACGCTACGCCAACGGCACCAGTTTCAACGCATTGAAACCGCTGCTCAACCAGGTGATTCAAAGTTCCGAGCGGCTGACAGTGCTGATATTTTGCGACGGCGAGGATGAGATCAACTGGACGCCCTACGACCCCGGCATCAATGAGGTTTTTCAGCAGCGGCTGGCCGAGGAAAAAAAATCGCGGCAGCCGTTCGTTCTCGTGTTGCGCACGCAATTCGGCCAATACGCCGGTTGCACGGTGAATTTCCCGCCCGGCATGGTGAGTTTCCCGGAATTTCCGCCGCCGCCTGTGCTTGAGCCGGCCAGCCCGCCGCCGCCCGCGCTTGTTGCCGCGCCGCCGCCCGTCATCGGGCCGCCACTCATCATCGTCGGCACCAACGTGGAAGCCAAGTGGCCGCCGTCGCCCGCGCCGCCATTGCCGACGAACCCCGCCCCGGTGATGCCGACAAACGTCGCTCCCGCCGCGCCCACCAACTTGGTCGCGCCCACGAACACGACCGCGCGTTCGCCGGAAAACTCCGGCCCGGATCGCAAGGGCGAACTTGCCATTGGCGCGGCGCTGCTGGTTGCCGCCGCCGCGCTGGGCGCGCTGGCCATTGTCAACCGCCGCCGGCCCGACCGCAGCAGCCTCATCACGCGCTCGATGAGAAAAGATTGAATTCCGGGCGTGACTTTTGGCCGCAACTCTGGAAGATTCCGCCTCCATGAAAATATCCAATCTAATTTGCACAGTCAGCCTTCTGGCCAGCATCGCGCTGGTTTCTTGCAGCAAGGCGGATTCAACCAACAGTCCGGCGGGTTTTGCCGATCCCGCCAAGCTCACCGCGACGGCGCCCGAGACTTTCAAGGCGCAGTTCGACACGACCAAGGGCAGGTTCACCGTCGAAGTCACCCGCTCGCTTTCGCCCAACGGCGCGGACCGCTTTTACAACCTGATCCGTTCCGGCTTCTTCACGGACATCGCCTTCTTCCGCGTGATTCCGGGCTTCATGTGCCAGTTCGGCATCCACGGCGACCCGGCCGTTTCCGCGAAGTGGCGCGACGCGAACATCGCCGACGACCCGGTAAAAGGCAGCAACACGCGCGGCACCATCACCTTCGCCACCGCCGGGCCGAACACACGCACCACACAATTGTTCATCAACTTCGGGGATAACGTTGGTCTGGACGGGCAGGGGTTTTCACCTTTCGGCAAAGTGACGGAAGGAATGGACGTGGTGGACAAAATCAACAGCGAATATGGCGAAGGCGCTCCGCAAGGCAACGGGCCGGATCAAGGCCGCGTCCAGATGGAAGGCAATGCCTACTTGAAATCAGCTTTCCCAAACCTTGATTACATCAAATCCGCAAGCATCGTCCCCGCCGTCAGCAGTAAGTAATTCCAAACCAATAATTTTATGAGCGAAGTCGCAATCCTCACCACCAGCGCCGGCGAAATGGTTCTCGAATTCTGGCCGGATGTCGCGC
>Ga0302320_10008844_pt1 | contig 21794 bp, 19 predicted proteins | sample Bog_T0_3_FD_202130 | JGI IMG/M metagenome (GOLD analysis project Ga0302320, IMG submission 202130) | Peat permafrost microbial communities from Stordalen Mire near Abisko, Sweden - Bog_T0_3 | ecosystem: Environmental > Terrestrial > Soil > Wetlands > Peat | place: Sweden: Abisko, Stordalen Mire...
TCCGCCAAGCAGTTCGGCTTCATCTATCACGGATCATACCATTTCTACTGCCTTTGGATTTAATTGGGAGGCAGGGCGGAGATTTGAAACGGGATTGAGGTTGGCAATCGATTATACTTCAGAGGAGAGTTATATTCATGGCATGGCATTATTTGGGTTCGAGTACACGCTGTGTTTTGGATCTCACGATGGCAAGTCTCCTGAACCAACTCTTGAGACCCCATCAAGCCCAGACCCTAAGACACCCCCAGACCCTAAGCCTGATGAGTTAGCAAGTGTCCCTTATGACCCGCAAGACGCCAGTCAATACTATCAACAGCAATACGCACATAAGATGGAAGAATTTGAGAAATACGAAAAGCGAATTAAATCAGAAGCCTCACGCAGTATCGCAAGCGTAAGTCATTCAGTCAGCGATAACGAGAAGAATGATGTTGAAGATGAAGATGGTGCTGATAAAAAACCTGAGATCAAGGTAACGCAGAAATCTAAGATTACTGCAGGAACTGGTCTTAAGACAGGGACAGGAATAGAAGAGGAATCAGGGGTACAGTATCCTAATTTAAAAATTGCTTACTATCTCGGGTTTGATAATCATCATGTGGGAGCAAAAACTTTTAGAAATGCGATTAATGCCCTGAATACTGCAGGGGGAACCGTGAGTCAGTTTCTCAATGGAATTGAACTGACTTATTCTCCAAATGTTCGATGGAGTTTTCGAGGGGCCTTTAATCTTTATCGATATACTGGTAGTACTGTCGATAATTTTTTAAGCTTCTTTGAGTCTAGCGCAATCAATCGACTTCCCTTGAGGTACTCGGGCTATGGATCCAGCTCAAGTTTTAGCAATCAGTATCTTGCTTTTCCTGATTATACCTTAGAAGGTTCTATTGATTGCTTCTTATCTGACCGAGATAGTTTGAGTTTGAACTTGAATCAAACCGTTTATGCCGCTTCAACTCTTAATACTTCTTTTGCCTTCAACCCACTTTATTACCATGATTTTGGTAAAACATGGAGATTCGGCATCAGTCTTAATGGGATACTGGGTATTCAGGCTCCCACCAGTTTTGCTGGTTCCATCGTAGTCAACTACAAGCTTTGATTTTCTATTTCTGAGCTTGAATGGTGATGGTTGCCATGCAACTAGTAGAATTAGAGGTCAAAGTACCGGTCATCGTGTTGCTGGGGCTAATGTTAATGGTGCCAGTGAAGGTGCTGCATACGTTTGAAAAAGCAGATGTTCCTGTAATGGTGGATGGGTATCCATAGACACCATAAGCTCCCATTCCCAAGGTTCCCAAGCTCGTGTTCGTGGTTCCAAGGTTGGTGATAGTAGCGTAAGCACTGGTAAGTCCCGTTCCGCCAGATGAGGCCTGTCCTTGGATTTGTCCTGCTAATCCATTAGTTCCAGTGATTGTTCCTGTTACTACATCCCCGTTGGATTGGTTGAGAGAGATGGTTGTTTGAGTAGGAGCCAGTGCTTGTCCATTCTCCGTCAGGGTAGATGTTCCAGAATAGCTTCCTGTATAGATTCGTCCGCAACCACCACCAGCAATTGCGGTGGTAAAGCCTAACAACAATAAGGTTAATTTTTTCTTTTCCATAGTTTATTTACTCCACTTTTCTCTTAAACGTTAGCAAGGTTTCCAGTTTTAGCTGTCACGCTAGTAGCTACTGAGAGAAGCTGCTAGTCACGAAAACAGAGTTAAGCAAGTAAAATGCCAAGCTCAGGAAGTAGAAATTTAGGTGTCTTAGCTTATAGTTGAATATTTAATGTGTATAAAAAATTGACATGTGTCTATTTGGACAAGATTTATTCAACTAGTGTAGTTTGTAAAAACTATAGTTATTTAGTATACTATTAATAAATGAATCTCTTGTGTTTGAGGTCCTTTAAGAATAGCGAGTCTAGGTTTCCCGAGTCTAGGTTTCTAATGTTTAGAAAACTGGGGTTAGGGATTTTTTTGTTCTTTACGCTTTCTGTAAGTTTGGGTATTCAAGTCTCCGCTCAGCAAGCGGTCAGTAGTGCTCAGTCTGATCCTCAAAATCTGAAACGGTTTGCATGGAAACCACCTACTGCTTCTTCTTCCTCTTTTTCTATTCCGAGTAGGGATCTTGCGGGACGGCCCAATGAATCGGGTCATACAGACATAAGTCGAAACCGTACTCTTAACACACAAGATGATGATCTTTATGAGGAAGAACTGCAGTTTATGGATCATAGAGCAAAGGAGTTTGGCTTGGGTTGTGCATCCACTTCTCAGATTGGTGCCACTCTATCCAATTCCTTCAAGCAAGATCCACTGTATATTCCAACAGTAGTGGAATTAATTCGGTTTAAAACATTCTAAGTTATTGAGATAAGAATCGTTACAAGATAAAATCTTAATCAAATGAGCAATATCGCGAAGATAAAAGATCTTCCTGGATTTGTTACAGCAGTCATAACAGCACTGATTGGATTAGTGTTATTGCAGGCTGGACGCGCCCAAGCAAGTCTTGGGCAGAAGGAAGACTCCATTGATACGGATTGCAAGCAAATCGTTGGGGTACGTCGAATTTCAACGATGAGGAATGCGTATACCATTCACGAAATAGTAAACAAACGGGTGACCATTCGAGAGTACGCATCAGGAGGCGTGATTTTTGCTGTTAGCTGGACAGGTAGCCGGCATCCAGATTTAAGTGGATTGCTTGGAAAATATTTTCAGGAGGTCCAGGACGCGTCCCGGCATTCTGCAAAAGTAAAAGGAGTACGTTTCCATGGAAGGTTGCAAAGTCGGAATGTCGTAATAGAAAAATCTGGACATATGCGATGGATACAAGGAAAAGCCTACGTTTCTCACTTAATTCCACAAGGGGTAAGTTTGAGTGAAATTCAATAGGTCCGTTTACCTGAGTCCTCTGATGTTGTTTTTAGCGTCGTGCGGCTCGCAAAGTTCAACATCTTCATGTTCAGTAGCAAGTTTTTCAGCAACCACCTTACCTAATGTCGGTTCCAGTGGCTCAAATCCCAATGTGATGTCTGTGACAGTAAATGGTACACTTTGCGGAAATGCTGCCTATCAATATCCTAATGAGCCTTGCGTGAGCGTTAAAGTATGCTCCCCCTCTCAGCCGTCAAACTGCCAGACTATTTCTAACTTATTGTTAGATACAGGGAGTTACGGGCTTAGAATCTTTTCCAATGTTCTCACTGTGCCCTTGACCCCCATTACTCAAGGCTCTCAAAGCTTGGCCGAATGTGTCCAATATGGGGATGGAAGTAGTCAATGGGGACAAGTAGAGTATGCATACGTTCAGCTGGGCAATGAGCCATTTGTTAACATGCCGATCCTTGTGATTAACTCATCTTATGCAACCCCTCCTGCTGCATGCTCAAGTTCTCAAAGCACGCCAGATACCAGTCCGGAACAAGCAGGGTTTAATGGAATCTTAGGGGTTGGACTTTTTGCTCAAGATTGTGGATCGGATTGCGTGAGTGATTCAGGCAATGGACAGTATTTTACTTGTAATGGATCGGATTGTTCTTGTGGAGCTACCGTAGCCCTTGCTGCACAGGTTCAAAATCCAGTAGCCCTTTTGCCAACAGACAATAATGGTGTGCTATTATCTCTTCCTTCGGTGGGATCTTCTAGCGGGGTTGCTTCGCTTACTGGGTCACTCTTTCTGGGAATTGGAACTCAATCCAATAATACTCCTTCAGGTCAAACGCCCCCAGTGACTGCGGTGTATGCTACCGACTCAAGTGGTAATATATCTACAGTGTTTAGTGCTTATAGCTCGCATGCTATGCCGAGCTTCATTGATAGTGGATCCAATGGAATATTCTTTCCAGCGCCTACTGGTGGCCAACTGCCAGATTGCAGTACGTCCTATGGCTCGAGTTGGGCAGGGGCGTTTTGTCCGAGCACGGTCCAAAGCTTTTCTGCCACGAACTACTCTACCAGCGGAAGTCCCAGTGGAAGTGTTTCTTTTCAAGTTGGAAATGATTACAGTCTTCTCACATCGTCTAACAATGTGTTTAATGATTATGGGAGTAATATCTTGAGTGGATCTACTAACTTGAGTTCTTCTGCTTCATTTGATTGGGGTTTGCCATTTTTCTTCGGTAAGAATGTGTTTGTTGGAATTGATGGAGCATCTTCAAGTTTAGGGATAGGGCCTTATTGGGCTTATTAAGCGAGGAGAGGGACGAAGCTTAAAAGCCTGTTTTAAAAGGGTGCTTTTGCCTTTAAGCGGCGTTGTTTTTGCTCGAAAATCCTCACATACTCTTCGAGGACATGATGTCCGAGAAGCCCGTCTCTCCAGTGGAGAGTCAAGTCCAGGACGGACTTGTAAGGTGTATGCTCCGGTTTTCTCCCAAGAACTGCCTTGCTTAAAGCCAAAATCTCCACTTTTAAAACAGGCTTTAAGAGCCCTTAGAGTTTCCTATTTCAAAAAACGCCCATTTGGCATGGGTCGCTCGAGGGTGAGAGGAATCAGCTGTTTCTGATCGTCAACAATCCCGAGAAAATTATCCAAACCGCTGAGATCTTCAAAATTGATTACTCGGAGAACTTGTAATCCCACTTTAAATAATGGATATTCTCCTTGGTATTGAAAAGTCCCTATGTCAGGTCCAAAATCAACCAGTTTATTCTCAAGAGAAATCACCGTACCAACTCGAATATCCAGATGATCAAATGTATCGCCGTACTCCACAATGGGGAGACGCCTTATCTCATAAGAGCTTTCGCTATCATTGAGCAGTTTGACTTGAGCGCCGTTTTTGCATGCAACGGCAGGGACAAGAATCACCGTACCAGAGCTTTCTCCTAGTAAGGATACAATCCCCAGAGTCAAAAAATGGGAAGAAATTCCTACATGTCGTTTCGGGAAATTGGTTACCGCAGCAGTCTGGATTCCTAAAAGCTGGGCCTTAGATCGACCATCTTCTGCTGCAATCAATTCACTACTACTTTCCTGAGGGAGGTAGTTGTCTTTTAATTGGGCAGAAGTCTGTTTCAAGTCATTGAAACCCTCTCCGAAATCCATGACAAGGCGGAGACTTGGAATTTTCGCTTTCTTATTATTTTCAGCTGTTGATATGGCTCCCATTCGAATATCCAGTGCTTGAAAAAGTTTGCTGTTCACCGGTTTTAAAAGCCCTTGGTTTTTGTAGCCAATTGCCGCTAAGGAAAAATGATTCATAGGTAGGGTAGATAATAATGCAATCGTGAGTGGTATTTTCATATAAACCTCTTTACTAGGGATTGGCACCAATTAATATGGAGCTGGTAAATATCAAGAAATGTTTTTTCAAAATGATCGCTTTTACCCAGGGTAAGCATTTCGATAAGACTTTCTGTCATTTTGACATGATAGGCTTCCGCAGGGTCGTCGCCTCCTACGTGAGCTGCAAAGTAACGTAGTTTATTTTTCTCCACTTCACAAATTTTTTGCACAGACTCCCAAAGTTCAGTGATCATTCGCTCTGCATGTAACTCAAAAGAAACCATAGCAGCACACCGTTGAATGTCATCAGAAGAGGAAAGATGCTCTTGCAATGAAATCAAGTATTTCTGGGTTTGCGGTCCGAAATTTGGCTTAATCTCCTCGCCAAAAATATTTTTTAAATCGTTCCCTAGAACATTGGCGTGAAAGGCCCGTGTATCTAATATTTTAGATAATCCTCTGGCGCCTCGTTGAACCGTATTGAACCATCCCCCTAACTCGTCCCAAACCAGAAATGATCCCACAACAGAGGTGAGCTCATATTCCTTTCGAATCGGTCTATTCGATTTAATAGAATCCAGTACGAATGGGCCACAAGCACCTGCTTGAATATAAGGGAATGCCATAGACATGGCTAAGTATTCGGAAAGCAAACCCTTCAACTGCTCCTTTGTTTCGCGAAGGTTGCTAAAAGGATGTTCTGGAAACCTGGATTCCACAAGATCTTGTAAAACAGAGTGAGAAAAATAGGAATTTTTATCACAAACAACATTATCTTCAAACGACTGCATCAGCCCTTCCTCCATATATTAGTGGCAGACCATCAGTTGATGAGTTAAATTGGTGCAGCACCATTATCTTGGATTGAATCATGACGCAAGATATAAAAAACAAAAATATAATAAAAATTTCAAATCTAAAGCCAACTAGAAAAGTAAATTAAGAAGTCTTACCTAGTGAAGCTAGAATAAATTTCAAAAGATGAACTTTCGACATTGGCTTAGGAAGCAACGACTGAGCCCCTGCTTGAATTGCAGCTTCATAGTCTTCAGGGAGGCATCTGTTGGAGTGGATGCAGATAGGAATCTGATAGCCCGACCGTCGAAGGGTCTTAACAAGCTCAAATCCATTGATGCCACCTTTTCCAAGGTCGATGTCACAAATGAGAGCGTCTGCTGGTGATGTTGCTAAGTATTTTAAAGCGCTTTCAGCGTTAAGGAGGGGTACTAGCGAAATGTAATGATTCAAATAGGCTGATTTATCAATGAGTTCTTTTAAAGCAGTTTGATACAGTTTTTCATCCTCGACAACTCCAATCACAAATATTCTTTGGAGACGAGATACTTTTTCTACAGCCTGTTTTTCGAATTCAAATTCCATGGGATCCCAAATAACGCGTGATTTTTGAGCTGATTCAAGTGCTAAAAATTGCTGGTGGGCCTCTGAGAAATAACTTGTGTTTTTGGGTAGGGCAAAGTCACTAGGCTTTGATAAAATTTTTGTAGTGGGAAGTGTAAGAAAAAATTCAACAATTTTATCTTGTTTTGAAGATTTGCACCAAATTTTTCCCCCATGTGCTTTCACAAATCTGCTGGCGATTGATAAACCGAGTCCAGTTCCATTGTCGGAGTTTCTAGTATAAAATGGTTCAAATATATGGGGGATATCCTCTTGTTCAATATATGACCCGTTGTTGCCAATGCAGAATTTTATGAAATACTGATCTGTTTCATCGGTTCTGAACCATAGGTCAGCTTGTCCTTGAATATGTTGAAGGGCGTTGGTGATGATATTTGAGAATACGCGTTGGCATCTGTGGTGATCAACAAAGAGGTGGTATTTATGATTAAAATAATACGAAATATTTAATTCATGTTTTTTTACTAATTGACAGGACTCTGCTAATGAACTGAATAGTATCGCTTCAATCTCAATCGGTTCTTGTTTTAGCGTAATTTCTCGACCAATTTCCATAATTTCTTCAAGCATCGCGTCTGCTTCGATAATTGCGTTTTCAACCTCAGGAAGGTGCGTTTTTACAATTTCCATTGTAACGGTTGGGTCATGAGTTGATCCGAGGACATGGAGTAACCCCTTTATGAGGGAAAAAGGTCGTCTGATATCGTGAGCTACCGTCTTTATGGTGCCAATAATTGCAGAGTCTTTAGTGAGTTGAACAATTTTCAGCAAAGATTCTTGCAATTGCTGGATCATTCGGTTGAAGTTTTCTCCCATTTGAGCGATTTCATCTTTGCCAGTAACTACTATGCACTCATCTAATTTTCCTGATTGAATAATGTGACAAATTTTATCGTTCACTAAACTGAGGTTTCGAGTGAGGGCACGACTAAGAAAACCTGCAAATAAAATACTAGTGATAAAAACCAATAGGCTGATTGCAGCAATGGCAATAAGCAGATTTTGTAACAAGTTATTTAATTCTATTTTTGAGACTTCAGTTCGGAGGATGTAAGCGTACTCTGTGAAGTTTGAGTTTTTCAATTGTCTTTGGCAGTCGCAGCAGTCGCTCACCGATGAAGGAACTTTTGAATAGAAAAGAATCCGGTCATTCTGGTCTTCAAAATAAGGGTATTTCTTATTTTTAGTATCAATTTTATTCACTCTGCCCTTATCACCATGTTTCGAAAAAAAACCTAAGCTATCGCCATTGGGAGCGAATAGACCGATAGAAGAAATAGAGCTAAATGATACCAGGGTCTCTTGCAAGGTTTTGCCCAAGAACTCAGCATGTATAGCTATTTCATATATTTTTGTTTTTGTTTTGTTAGCAAATAGAAAAAATTTGTATGCTTCAGGTCGTGTATATTCCGGAAGTACCTGAATGAGTGGTGTTAAATGCGAGTCTCGCGATCCAATAATGAGTTCTCTGTAACCAGCACAAAATTCATATACAGAAGGCATGTCTTTGGGGCCGGAAGGAAATACGGGGTCTTGGTACGAAGCAGTGAGATATTTCCCATCTCTGCCATCTATCGTGAATAAATGGGAGACATTCCATTTTTTAGCTAGCGTTATTAGCTCCTCATTCGTTTGATTTTCGTACCAATCTTCATTTAGATGAATGAGTTGTCTGACGTTCAATAAATTGGCATGAGTTTCTTGATCTAGCTGTATCAATGTGTCTGAAGTGGATTGACTCAGTGACGAAAAAAAATTGTGAAAGGTCAAGATGTAAGAATGAGAAAACATTTGATAAGACAAGATGGACATTAAAAGACAAAGGCTTACTAGGGGAAGTAAAATGGCTAAAAACAGTTTCTTAGAAAATTTCATAATTCTAATCAAATCTATTATTGAATCAGCTCCAAAGCTGAGTTTGCTTGTTTGCGAAAAGAGTGAAGGATTGCTTGATCTTTCTTTAGGTTGCTACGGTAGCAATCTAAGTATTCCGAAAAATTCTTATCATCAAACGCAGGATTTGCACTGTCCCATTTTTTTTTGCAGAAGTTGTAAGCTGGAGTATGTTGCACAGGGAGCGGGACATGGATAGCGTAGATCTTCACTCCTCGCCTTGCTAGGATAAAAAGTGTATCCACTGGAACAGGACCTGTGTCTTGAGAGGTAAAGCCGAGAGAAGCATAAATTTTATCAAATCGATTGTCTTCAATGGATGCCAATTCAACAATCTGGCTAAAATGGGCGTCATTACAAATGAGCAAGTCAATGGTCTCCTCTGAAAACTTGTCAAAATTCGATTGAATCCTATTTTGAACTCGATTGATTAAGGGAAGAGCGCTTACCAATATGGACGTATGAGGGGCTTTTATCCAATACCAGATTCCATCGATGCATCCAGAGTCACTAAAGCCTTCTGGAAGTATGGAGGCAGGCTGATAGGTCTCCTCATCTACTTTTTTCCTAAACTGACTCTTTCCTAAGTAAAGCTCAAGCAAATGCTTTAATTCGATTTCCGCCTGACTAGATTCCTTAAAAAATAAATCAGACTCAAATTTAGGTTCTATCCTCTTCATTAGGGATTGGATAATTTCAGCCTTTCTTTTGAAGTAGGTATCAAGAGGTTGCGAACGTCCAGCAAGGGAAAATATGATGGCACTTACTATGCTTGCGAACGTACCCAAAAAAAACATCCTCTTAATAGCTGGTGTTACTGGGACCATATTATCTACCGCCTAGAACTTTTGAAAAGAACTGAGAGCTGAGGTTTTTTATTGTTTATTGATGAAGCAATTTACAATGTTTGAATATGAGAGTCAATCTCATTTGAAATGACTCAGGGCTGAGCTTAAGCTTGGGCGTTCATGAAAGGGTTTTGATATCAATGACAAATCGGTATTTAACTTGTCCAGCAAGGGTTCGTTCATAGGCTTCATTAATCCGCGATGCAGGTATGAGTTCAATATCGGCGAAGATTTTTTTTCTTGCACAGTAATCTAACATTTCTTGCGTTTCTTGGATTCCACCAATCAAAGAACCCGTTAGCTTTTTATGTCCAGAAATGAGAGAAAAGGCAGACACTTCGTTCAAATCCGGTGCAGCCCCAAGCAACACCATGGTTCCATTTTGCTTTACCGAATCCAAGTAGGGGGTGAAATCATGCTTGGCTGACACGGTATCTAAAATCAAATCCAACTTTCCTCGTAGTGGGATAAACTGATTTGGATCTGTCGATACGACGAAATGCTTGGCTCCCAGCTTCTTTGCGTCTAGCTGCTTTTCAGGCGACGTACTGAACACAGTGACCTGAGCACCCATTGCGTTTGCAATCTTCACTGCCATATGTCCCAAGCCTCCGAGTCCCACTATCCCAACTCGCTGACCTTTTCGCACTCCATAACGCTTGAGGGGTGAATAGGTGGTAATTCCAGCACAAAGTAGGGGTGCTACTCGTTCAAATGGAAGACCCTTTTTGATCTTCAGTACATAATTCTCACGAACAACTATATGCGAGGAGTATCCACCCTGGGTGGGGCCCTGGCCATCTAAGTCTATGCTATTATATGTGAAAACTGGATGATCCGCACAAAACTGCTCTTCGTGAGACTTGCAGGGGGTGCACTTTCTACAAGAATCCACCAAGCACCCCACACCAGCCCAGTCCCCTATTTTAAAGCGCCTTACTTTTTTCCCGACAGCAACCACGCATCCCACAATTTCGTGTCCTGGAACGCAAGGATAAAAACTGGGACCCCATTCGCTTTTAGCAGTGTGAATATCAGAATGGCATATTCCACAATATATAATTTTAATGACTACATCAGTGGAGCTGGGGTCTCGACGATTGATAGTAATCGGCTGTAGCGGGGATGTGGCAGAGAGAGTAGCATAGGCTTTTGCTTGCATCATGGCTGCAGAGTATCTGAAAACTAGATTACAAGCAAATTCTGCCTTTTATGTAAATAGGTAGGTAGCTTCATGTCTTAGGACGCTGCATCAAGTAAAGGCTTTAATATCGAAAAAAGAAAGTGAGTAGTATTTTTCATTACTTTTATTGTCCTGTCATGTGCTATGAACCACCTTCGTGGGTGAGGGTGGTTTAAATAGTCAGTTCAAATAATAAATACAAATAGTATTTAATGACTTTTAATATTCTTTTTAGACTAAAAATAGGGTGGATTATGTCTTGTGAAAATAATAAAATATTTTTACTCATTTTAGCGTCTATTGTTTTTTTATCTTGTAGTGTTCGGACTAGTTATGGGGTGAGTGTGGCGCCCTATCTTGAAGAAAATCAGATAGAATTACTTAATAGTGAAGAAGCTTCGTTAGATAGTGAAAGCACTGAACAGATGATTTCAGAAGAATTATCTTCTAACGGAACTGCCTTTACCGATGAGTTAAGACTCGAGATTGATCAGCTCAGGGTAGAGTTAAAAGTGTTACGAAGTGATGTAGGTGTCGAATTGCAAGAGCTTAGGAAGAAAAAAGACTTAGACAGTAGAAAAAAATATTACCATTTATTGTCTTGGGGAACTAAACTTGCTGTACTAACCTCTACAGCTTTAGCGATAAAGTGGTATGGTCCTGCCTATCTTGAAAAAGGGACTAAAAAATTATTTCCAATTATTTATAAAATTATGTTTGGAAACCTTCCTTTAAAAGGCCCTTTTTATTATTTAAATTATTTAACTGGTATGAGGCACGTTGAAAAATGGGTGGAGGCTCATTCTGCGCCAATTTTAACAGCAATCGGAGGGGTGCTTCTTCCTGTTGCCTATTCTGGGTGTAGCGCGACAATTTTCTTAGGGAAGATGGGATATTTTACTGTTGCTAGTGTGGGGGCTGGGGCTTGTCAGGTAGGGCGCTGGGGGTATAAAAAAATCCATACCGGTTTTTCTCCTTGAAGGGAGTTAACAATAGCATTCTTAGCACCCTTTTTTTATTGCATTTGGCTAAAAATGGTGTAGCTAATAATACCTCTTAAATATGCCTTAAAGGAGGTAGCCTAAAAATGAAGATTTCTCAGACCCGTTTGGAGTTGGTTACCCCTCGAAGCTGTCTTAAGTCGACTCAATTTATGAGATTGCTCTCCTGGAGTTGACAGGCCTTTTCTTCGATTATTATTCATAATTTGGACCGCGCGACCGATATTGGGCTCGCTTGATTCTCGGTTCAAATTTGTACACTTTACTACTTTCATTTGGAGTTTTTATGTCTAAAGACGAATTACGTTGGAGCACAGTGGAAGTGCGTCAGCTGGTTCAGATGGTGATTATCTTTGTTGCCGCTTGTATCGAGACCGATATCTATTTGCCTGCTTTTCCTGATATGATGCAGGCGTTTGGGGTATCGGAAGGTCAAATACAAGGGGTACTGACTTGGAATTTCATCGGACTATGTCTATCTGGGCCTATTTATGGGCCTCTTTCTGATTCCATGGGACGTCGTAAGCCGCTCTTAGTTGCCTTGGGGCTGTTCTTGTTGGGGAGTGTTGTGACGGTATTTGCCGCCAATTTCTTCTGGCTGATATTTGGAAGAATTCTCCAGGGATTAGGAAGTGGAGGGTGCTTCAGTTTGGGATCTGCAATTATTTTCGATGCTTTTAGCCATAAGAAAGCACTAGTAGCTTTCAATCATCTCAATACAATTATCCCATCCATTATGGCCTTGGCCCCCATGGTAGGCGGTGTGCTCAACCAGGCCTTTGGTTTTCGGGCTAATTTCTTAGCTATTTTGACGGTTGTATTGTTGAGCTGGATGATTACCTTGGTATCGTTTGATGAGACATTACCCAAAGCTCAAAGACCTCCATTTCAAGCACGAAAGTTGATGCGAGATTTCAGCAGAGTGCTTGGTTCTGTGCCTTTTTGGCAAATGAATTTCCCGGTCTGTCTATTGTTTGGTGGCTATTTGGCTTTTCTTTCTATTAGCGCCGTACTTTTTGTAGTGGAATTTAAAATACCGAAAACGACGTATCCTTACTTTCAAGCCGCAGTGCTTAGCGGATGGCTTGCTGCCAGTCTAGCTAATACCTGGTTTTTGAATAGGTGGGGTTCGAATCGTGCCAAAAAAGTCGGAACCTGTATTCTTGGAATCAGTATTGTTTGTTTTGAGGTAAGTTGCTGGGTGGCTCCGCGCAATCCTTATTGGATGACCGCTTTTATGGTGAGCTATGCTTTTGGGTGTAACTGGGTTCAGACTCCTTATTTTGGAGAAATCATGGGATTGATGCCAGATATTAAGGGAGTTTTAGCTAGTATTGTCACGAGTACTAGGCTCCTTCTTGCTTCCATTGTGGTTGCTGGAGTCGGTCATTTTTACGACAAAAGTATTTCTTCACTCTCGTTGACGCTCTTGGGGATAGCTTTGATCGTAGGTCCACTTATTTGGTTTAGGGAACGAAATCATCCTAAACAAATGCATGAAGGGGACTCAGCAGTGGTGATCCATTGACATTGTTGAAGTAGTGGATGTTGAAATAGAATAATTCTATTAGGTAGCGGAAAGCTTTGCTTGAATGCCGACTTTTTTAATCTTCTGCTGCGTCGGAGTACAGTTCTATTCTCAATCAGCAACCAGGCTGCACCAAGGACGAAAAGAGATTCCTAGGCGATCCGTTGGTTCAAGCAAAGGGGCTAGAACCATGCCCTGTGCTTTTGGGTTTTTGGTCAAAAACGATTGCATGAGCACGGCATCTGTTTTTTTGATCGTTTCTCGATCAAAGCATTGGTAGGCGATTTCTGTACGATCCGCTCTTGATTCAATCAGGTGAATCCTGGTTTTAGCTTTTGAAGAATAATAGTAGAATGTAGATCTTTTCGACTCAAAATAAGTATTATGGGCAAGGCGTTCGTTCATCACCCAAATCTGCAGTCTTTTCAGCAAAGGAGCTCCTAAGTGATGAGCAATTCCTGTATCAAGAGGTAAAAAGATGGGCTTTCCAGTTCCTAGAGGGTGGGGTAGAAGCTTTTGTAATACAAAAAGTTCAGTCAAAGCTTCTAAATGTTTCTGAGTCGATCGTGTGGATACATGCAATTTTCTAGCGAGTTCGGCTTGAGTCGGGGCTTCCAATTCGCAGCAAAGTCTAAGAATTTCTCGGCAAATGTCCCCTTCTAGTCGCACAGTTTTGAATTCATGAATATCGCGGCGAACAACCAGATCAATCCAGTCATCAAAGAGACTGGTTTTTGCCTCATCCTCGCGGATTGAAAAAATGCCGGGCATGCCTCCATTTTTTAGATACCGTTGAACGTCTTCCTGTGTGAGGGCGTGGTGATTGTTATTACAGGTTTCTCTTAAGGTGAGAGGATACAGCCGAATTCTGCCAAGTCGACCCGTCAAAGATTCGCGAATTTTGGCAAGTTTAGAAAATTCGGTTGATCCCAGTAAAAGATAGCTTCCTGGAATTCTCTGTTGGTCCACCTGAAATTTTATGGCATTGAAAATCTCTGGCACCATTTGAGCTTCGTCAATAATAAAAGGAGATGCGTCTTTTTTTCCAGTCAAAAAGGTGCGGGGGCTTTCTGATGCTTCTTTTCGGGTGTGAAAATCATCAAAAGTAACGTACGAAGAGTTCTTTAACTCCTTCGATAAAAGTTCTCGGGCTAAGACACTTTTTCCAGTTTGCCTTGCACCTTGAATCGCCACGACTGGGAAAAAAGTTAGTATTTTTAATAACTTAGGAAGAATAGCGCGATTTCTTAGGTGGGGCATGGTTTGAGGATACCCCTATCAATAATTGCATGCAAGAGTAAATATTGATAGGGGTTTTGATTTGAAAGTGGTTCTGGCACAAATGATCCCGTGACAAATCGATAAAGATTGTTTAAAACTGGAACTATGGAAGCCAAGTATATTAGCCCACTCACGGATTTTGGATTTAAAAAACTCTTTGGAGAAGAAGCTAATAAAGCGTTGCTGATTAATTTTTTAAATGATTTATTACCGATTCAAGCAAAGATTGTGGATTTGTCTTTTAAGAAAAATCAGCAATTGGGAGATGATCTTCGAAGTCGCAGTGCAGTTTATGATATTTTCTGTCAAGATGAAAAAAATCAACAATTTATCGTCGAGATGCAAAATGCAAGGCAGATCTATTACCGAGATCGGACGGTGTTTTATTCGACGTTTCCCATTCGGGAACAAGGGGAAAAAGGGGACTGGAATTTTAAGTTGCAACCGGTCTACTGTGTGGGACTATTAGGGTTTTGCTTAGATGATTGTCCGTCTGCGGATGAAAAGGTGCTTCAAGAATATATTCATACCGTGCAACTGAAAGATCAGAATAATAAGGTTTTTTATCAAAAGTTGACCTATTTCTTTGTTGAATTACCGCAGTTTCAGAAAAAAGAGAGTGAGCTGAAGACTCATTTTGAGAAGTGGCTTTATTTTTTAAAGAATCTTGAAAGTTTTGATCGCATCCCAGCGATTTTAAATGAAGAGATTTTTCAACAGGCTTTTAAAGTGGCCGAACTAGCGCAGTACACTCCGGAACAGCGGATGGCTTATCAGAGCAGCTTAAAAAGTTTTCGCGATAACATTAATGTGATTACAACAGCTCGAATCGAAGGAGAAGAAACAGGTCTGGCTCAAGGTCTAGCCAAAGGCAGGGCTGAAGGTAAAGCTGAAGTAGCTAAGAACCTTCTCAAGGCAGAGGCTTCCGTGGAGACAATCATGGAAGTTACTGGGTTCACCAGGGAAGAGATTAAGCCATGGTAAGAGTAGAACCTGGTAGATCAACCGTTTCTTCGCTTCATGCTGAGAAAAATGGTCGGGGCAGCGGGATTCGAACCCACGACCCCTTGCTCCCAAAGCAAGTGCGCTAGCCAGGCTGCGCTACGCCCCGATTGAAGGACGACACTACCTAAGTCTCGGGGTTTCGTCAAATCGTTTTCCGATGCCTTTTTGAAGCGCAGCACACAGGGCTGCCCCTGTGAGAACAATGACCCATTCCACGTAAATCCATAGCATTAACACGGGAACTGCTCCTAAGCTCCCGTAAATCTTATGGTAGGACACCACATTTTTTGTGTATAGGGTGTAACCCAGTTTGGCAAGGTTCCAGAGAAAGGAGGTCACTGCAGCGGCAATCCAAGCATAGCTCCACTTGACCGTTGTTTGGGGAACCCATTTATAAATAAGGCAAAAACAAAGCACGACCAAAGCGTACAGGCCCGTACCCGAAGGGAAGAGCTTGGTAATGGGAAAATCCTCAGAAGTTGCAATTCCTACGGCAACGGAAAGTGCGATCGGGCCTAAAGTAATGAAAAGCCAGTAGGACGAAATTCTTTGAAAATAGCTTCGGGTAACCTTGACTTTCCAGACGTGGTTAATGGCTTTCTCAATGCTCGATAGCATGCTCATACAGGTAAAAATCAGACCGACCAATCCTCCCACGCCCACGACTCCTGCATGGGTGTTGCCAATAAACTCATGAAGTTTATGGATCACTTCATCGCTAGCTCCTTCGGCAAGATTGGAAAGAATGAAAGGCTCAATCATTGCATAAATTTTATTCATTCCTCCAAAGGCCTGAAAAATTGCAAAGCTCACCGCAAGCAGCGGAATCAAAGACAGGAGGGTAGTGTACGCTAAACTGGAGGCAACCATAAAGAGTTGGGCGTCCCTGATTTGAATAAACGTGTCATAAATAACTTTTTGAAGAATGGTTTTTCCTGGTTTAAAATATTTATTCATAAAATTATGTTCTCAAAAGTGGACGGTACTGATGAAAGCCTTTGATGAGCTCTCTCTGGGTATGACGCCAAGGAGTGGACCAAGGAAGGTGAGACTTCAATAAACCCTGGCACAAAGTCAGCATTCCTTGAATGTCTTGAAGGTGTACGAACTCAGGAGCAGGACCTCCAGGGCCCATGCAGTCAGGGCCTCCTTCGAAGTTCTGGTTATGATAGTTACCCAGAGCAATAGAAATTCCTAGGCTCGTGTATCCAAAAGCAGTGGCTGCAGTGGCTTCGCAGCTGCCGCCGTCCATAATTCTGCGTTGGTGTTTTTCAGGTAATAGCTGTTGAGCTAAGTCGGAAAGAACTTTAACAGCGTTTGGATTAAAAACCGTGGTTTTGTCTCCTAAGCGCACGATGGGGCCTTTGCCAATTTCCGCGCCAGCCAGAGTGCGAGAAGTTTCAAGACTAATGCACACGACGGGTCTTTGTGCTTTTGACAACCAATCCAGCTGAAAGTGCCCAATGGCTCCGACAAAGCCCACTTCTTCTGCTCGAGTCAGGAGGCCTAAAAACGGTACTCGCTCTCTTATTTTTTTCGATTTATTTTTTGGTTTATTTAGCGCAAGGGCAAGCCAAACAATGGCAAAGGCTCCTACTAAGTCATCTGCCGCCTGAGCATAGATCAGTTCTCCTTTTCTCCAGTAAGGTGCTCGGAATCGAAAGCCTCCGTATAATTTTTTTGGAATTCTATTTTTCGGTTGCCATGGCGATCTTAGGGTCTCAGTGAGGGTGATTCTTGCAGTGTCCATGGCTCGCCTAGAAGGCAGTAGGGTCGCACTTTGAATCACTCCATGGGCAACTGTGCCCAGCTCATCAGCAAGCCAGACTTTCGCATTTTCCAAATGTTGAGTAGGTGTTCCTCCGTGCCATTGGACTTCCAATTGGGTTTGTTCTTTCCACTGCATGCCATGAAAGCCTGGGTGGTCTAGATGTGCCATGAAAAGACGTACTGGCTCAGCCGTCTTCTTTTTAATAAGCTGGATGTATTCACTTTTATTTGACACGCCTAGGATCAGATTGCCAAGAGGGTCCTCAAAATAGGGAACTGAAAATTTTTTCAATTCTTGAGTAATAGTCGCAAGGACCTGTTTTTCTCGAAAAGGGGCTGTAGGCTGAGACAAAATTGCATGCAGCAATTTTTCCTGCTGGGCATTGATAGGCTGTGACATGGCTTGTTGCGTCGACTGTGGATTCATCAAAAAACAATAGCAAACGCTGCCCTTTGAGTCTAGATTGGAAGCAATATGCAACCCCACGTGGTGATCATCGGAGGAGGATTTGGTGGTTTATCTGCGGCGCGAGCCCTTGCGTGCTCGCCAGTAAGAATCACTTTGATTGATCGAAGCAATCACCATCTGTTTCAACCTTTGCTTTATCAAGTGGCAACTGCTGGGCTATCTCCTGCAAATATTGCTGCTCCGATTCGAGCTATATTACGGTATCAAGATAATGTTGAAGTGCTGATGGCTGAGGTGACCGGGATTCTCAAACACGAACGCAAAATACAGATGCGCGATCGTCAAAAAAAAGATCTTTCCCTTTCTTATGATTATCTGATTGTTGCTACAGGTTCCTGGTACAGTTATTTTGGTCATAATGAATGGGCTGAATTTGCTCCTGGGTTAAAGTCTATTGTGGATGCAACTAAAATTCGAAAAAGAATTTTACTAGCTTTTGAGTCTGCGGAGATGGAAACAGATTTACAAAAGCGGAAGTCTTTGCTGACTTTTGTTCTCATTGGGGCAGGTCCTACCGGAGTAGAAATGGCTGGATCTATTGCAGAATTAGCGCATCAAGCGCTGAAGTTTGATTTTACTCATATTGATCCGAGAGATACGAAAATTATTTTGATTGAGGCGGGACCCAGAATCCTTGCAAATTTCAATGCGAAGCTGGCTGATCGGGCTGCGAAAAAGCTGCGAGAACTTGGGGTTGAAATGATCCATAATGCTCGTGTGAGTCATGTGGATGCAGAGGGTGTTGTTGTAGGCGATCAACGGATTGCTTCCAATACGATGATTTGGTGTGCAGGTGTGGTTGCCTCACCTGCTGGCAAGTGGTTTGAGGCAGTGGTGGATCGGTCAGGTCGGGTCAAGGTAGATGAATGGTTAAATTTGCCTGGGTTTGATGAAGTATTTGTTATTGGAGATACAGCAAATTGTATTCAAAACAATAGTAAGGATGGTGAGCCGCTTCCTGGGGTTGCTCCTGTGGCGATGCAGGAAGGAAGGTATGTGGCTTCGCTGATTATGAAAAAAGTTCAAGGAGAAAAAAGTCTTATTCCATTTCAGTATCAGGAAAAAGGCAGCCTTGCTACGGTAGGAAGGTCATTTGCAATTGTGGAGTTGAAAAAGTTCAGACTTGTGGGATGGGTGGCTTGGGTGGCCTGGCTGTTAGTTCATATTTATTATCTGATTGGTTTTAGAAATCGGATGCTTGTTTTAATAGAATGGGCATGGGCATATTTTACCTTTCAGCGAGGGGCACGTCTCATTACCATGGAGTCACAAGAGTGAATAAGAGATTCTGGTTGTTTGGTGGATTTCTTTGTTTGTCTGCTATTGGAATATTTTCTAACTCCTATCAGGCTTGGGCAGTGGTCATGCACCTTCAAGCTTCTATGGCTGAAGAGGTCCTTTCAGAAACGGTAGCAACAGCAACCCCTTTGGGTCTATTAGGTGTGTTGGCAGGTGAGTCTTTAGATGCGCCTTTTAGCACCGAAGATTTTGAAATTCAGTGGGTGGGCTCCCCATTAGCAGGAGTGAAAGCCTCTTTGAAGTCTAATACCCTTCAGTGGGTTCGGGTTCAGGAAATTTTACAAATTCCTCGAGCTAGGCTGGTGGTCGAGCTGGAAGATGCTGATGCTGCTCAAGTCAGTCATGCTAAATTTACCCAACCTGCATTTTTAGAAAACAGACACGGACAGGTGGAAATTCCCGTTGCGTTGATTTCAGGAGATCAAAATCCTATCAGTGTCACCCTCAAAAGGGGGAAAGATACCCTTCGAGGTCGGCTTCAGGTTCGGATGAAATCAAAAAAACATCGAGTGATGATTGACACGAGTTGTTCTCCTTTTCAGTTGAATGAAGTTTCTTTAGGAGAAGAACAATCGGATTGGATTTTTATGGGTTGTCGGCTCTCTCGAGTTCAAAACTCAGAGGGGCGGACCTCCAGTCTGGAGATTTTTATTTTTTGGGACAATGTAGGACAAACTATCCAAATCAATGGAATAGACACTCCTTCTTCTTCTGTGTCTATTTGGCCTTTGAGGTTAGCATCCCAGCCTGGAAGTGTTCGTTTGAAAGCTGGCAGTCATCAGGTGGATTTAAGGTACTCCATTCCAGAAAGGTTGCATAATGGAACCTTAGGTTTTGGAGCGGGACCCTATGACTACCAGTTTCAGGGGAACGGTGAAAATTCTCAGTCCCCTCAGCTGCTCGTCAATCTTCATGGGAGTTATTTTTTAACTGAGGCCTTGCAAGTGGTGGCATCGGGGGCAATGACCTTAGATTCTCATAATTTTACTGACTTAGGTCTTTATCTGCGTCTGGAAACGGCTCGGATTGTGGATAAAAGGGTGGGAATTCATTTGCTTTTAGGGGCTCATGCCATTGGATTTCGTTCAGCAGGCCAGTTTTACCTAGTTACATCCCAATTTCCCCAAGGAATTGAGGCGACCTTTTACGATGCGTTTAGAAAAAATGCCAATCTCGACTTAGGTTTTTTTATTTTTCCTCCCATTTCTGGAAATGCTTATTATAACGTTTGGTTAAGGTGGGGAGCTGAGATTTTTGTTCAAGTCAATTACTACCTTTGGCAGACGACCGAAAATAGTGCTCCATTTACTGCAGGAAGCTTGGGTGTCTCTCTAGGGGTTCCTTTGCTTCAATTTTGGTAGTTTGAGCGCTGTTTTTATGTAAAAACAGCGGAATGAGACCCTACTTAAGTTTACTGCAAGACGTACTAAAAAATGGGATAGATAAAACTGACCGAACCGGAACCGGAACTCTGTCTGTGTTTGGGCGGCAGGTTCGTTACGATCTTACTGAAGGGTTCCCTTTATTAACCACGAAGAAGCTTCATACGAAATCCATTTTGCACGAGCTTTTATGGTTCTTAAAAGGGGAAACCAATATTCAGTATCTCAAAGAAAACGGTGTCAAAATCTGGGACGAGTGGGCTACGCCAGAAGGGGAATTGGGACCTGTCTACGGCTATCAGTGGCGTTTCTGGCCTGATGGGAAGGGGGGGCATATCGATCAAATCGCAGCCCTGATGGAGGGGCTGAAAACTCGTCCTGATAGCCGCAGACATTTGTTTCATGCTTGGAATGTGGCTTATTTGCCTGACGAGTCTAAGAAACCTTGGGAAAATGCTGCAAATGGAAAAATGGCACTTCCTCCTTGTCATTTGCTCTATCAATTTTATGTAGCTAATCATCGACTCTCTTGCCTTCTTTACATTCGTTCTAATGATCTTTTTCTTGGAAATCCTTACAATACCGCCAGTGTCGCTTTCCTAACTCATATGGTTGCGCAGCAATGCGGATTTGAGCCGGGAGAAGTCATTATTTCCATGGGGGATTTGCATTTGTATAAAAATCACCTCGAGCAAGCGAAACTGCAGCTCACTCGGGAGCCCCGACCACTTTCGAAATTGGTGATTAAGCGTAAACCGGACTCTATTTTTGATTACAAGTTCGAGGATTTTGAGATCGTTGGGTATGATCCTCATCCGCATATTGCTGCGCCAATTGCTGTGTGATGATATCAGAGTATTTTGAGAGGTAAAATTTGTGCTGAAAAAACCAGATGAAACTTTGATGTGTTCTCCGGGACACCATGTGGTCCATGCCCATAAACGAGTTTGTCAATCTGGTACAGTGGCTTGGGTTCATGCTCATATTCGAAAGAATCGTGGCAGAATCAGTGCCGGTCTTCTCAAAGAAAATATTCATTACCTTTTCTGGAATTCTAAGAAAAAGTACTCTGCTTTGAATCCTATTGATGGCTATGGAAACAAGGGAGCAGACTACGATGAGTTAATCCAGTTTTGGCTTGAATATTGGAAGTCAGAAGGGATCGAGTTTCCAGAAAAATTAGAGCCTCTTTTGATTAAAGCTTTGATTGCTGTTGAATCAACGTTTGATTCTAAGGCTAAATCAAAGTCTAAAGGTAGTACTGCTTCCGGTTTGATGCAAGTGACAGATCAAATGGTGAGACTCTTGGGAGGGGGAACGAATAAAGATGATTATATCGAAATTCGCAAGACCCTTGTCCACGTAAAGAAAGAAGATAAACTTGATCCAGTGGTAAATATCGCTTTAGGGATCAGGTTACCAAACGTGCCGTAAAGCTCGGTCTGTTCACGGCCGAGATATAAGGCGTTGACACCATAGGTGTCAGGTTGTATTTT
>Ga0302320_10008846_pt1 | contig 21793 bp, 20 predicted proteins | sample Bog_T0_3_FD_202130 | JGI IMG/M metagenome (GOLD analysis project Ga0302320, IMG submission 202130) | Peat permafrost microbial communities from Stordalen Mire near Abisko, Sweden - Bog_T0_3 | ecosystem: Environmental > Terrestrial > Soil > Wetlands > Peat | place: Sweden: Abisko, Stordalen Mire...
CAGCTCTTACACCACTCGGTGGGGCACGACCAGCGGTTTGGCTGGCGAGGTGTTTTACCTCATTGGCGACGACTGCGAACCCTTTTCCGGCATCACCAGCGCGAGCGGCCTCGATAGTGGCGTTAAGCGCCAACAGATTTGTCTGGCTTGCGATATCATTGATTAACTTCACTACGTCGCCGATCTGGCTGGCAGCATCGGCCAAGCCGGCCACCAATTGGTCTGTGTTGCCTGCCTCGGTCGCGGCGCTTTGCGCGACATTGCTGGCGCGTGCGACCTGATTGGCAATTTCGCGGCTCGACGCAGCCAATTCCTCAGACGCAGCCGCCACTGTCTGAACATTGGCTGACGCCTGTTCGCTGGCCGCAGCAACTGCCGCCGCCTGATGGCCGGTATCTTCAGCGACTTCGTTGAGAACATGCGCGTTGACCTCAAGCTTGACCGCCGCCAATACAAGCGATTCTACGATCTCCGCGAGTTCGCGATTGAATTTTTCAACCGTTTCCGCCTGCGCCTTCGCCAAACGTTCCCTCTGGGCGTGATCGTGGACTTGCGCCTGCATAACGTCGCGTGCGTGCGCCATCGCATCGCGGAACACCGAAAGGGCGCGCGACATCGCGCCCACCTCCTCAAGGCGTTCGACATAGACGATAGGCACAGCCAAATCGCCGTCAGCCATTTTGCCCATATTATCGGTCAGTTCGCGCAAAGGGCGTACCAATTCGCGAGCAATCATCAGTGAAAGGCCGATGACCAACGCCGCAATCAGCAACGCCAAGCCGCCAAAGCGCAGTGCTGCGCCATGAAATTCGGCATCGACATCGTCAATATAGACTCCGGTGCCGATGACCCAACCCCATGGCGTGAAGCCGCGTACATAGGAAATCTTGCGCACCGGTTCGGAAAATCCCGGTTTGGGCCAGACATAAGAATAAAAGTCGCCGCCACTGCGCTGAACCACAGCGACCATATCGCGAAAAAGATAGGCGCCGCTTGGAGTCTTGATATCACCGATTGGCTTGCCGTTCAGTTCGGGTTTGACTGGGTGCATCAGCATGACCGGCGCCATGTCGTTAACCCACAAATAGTCACCGTCGCCATAGCGCATGGCGCGTAAATCACTGAGCGCAGCCTGTTGGGCATCGCCCTCGGTCATTTTTCCGCTCTGCGCATCCTGCTGGTAACGGGATACCAAGGCGTAGGCAGCGTCAGATACTTGCTTAACCGCGATCTTGTGTCCCTCAAGGAATTGCGCTTGTAATTCTTCCAGAGCAAGCCCGGCAATCAACGCAACGCCAATCAATGCAAATAATACTATTATAGATATTTTACGAGAAGTCTTAATATTGTGGAACCAAAGCATAATGTCCTCGGGGCAGCATTGCAGCACGCATAATACTCTATTTGACGGGCGATTAGCAATTACAACGGGAGTGGCCGTCTACAATGGGTCGGCCCCGGCCTGATGCGGTCCTGCACGTCTATCGGCTTTTCACCACCGACCCTATTTCGACAATGCAGCAGGTTTGAAAAATCAGCGCAGCTCTGTACAGTCCTAAACACAATCCCGGCTTCGGCCGTAATATATTTGTCATATAACCCTGGACCCACGGGGATGACAAAAACGCCGGACGCGAAATGCCCAACAGATGGCACATCCAATATACCAATCACCTCGGCGACCACCTTGAGAATTATCCAGCCCTGGAATTGGCGATAGAGGCGGCCTGCCGCCATATCGATGGCGGTTGCGATGTTTATAGAATTGGCAACAAATTTTTCAACGATTCAGTCGGCAAAGATGTGATAGCCCGGATATACGAACTGTGGCTGAGGCCAAAAATGATATTCGGCGGACGACGCAGCCAGTTAGGCGGGTGACGCTTGGAGTCGGTTGGCGGCGACGTGTGCTGTCAGATGACGTTCCGGAAGCCGCGCTCAAATCGCAATCGGCGCATTTGGATCAGCGCCGGCATGGCACCCCCCTCGGGTGAGTGCTAGGTTTTGAGCCGAGGCGCCACCGCCTCCGCCAGCCAAAAAAAGCCCCACAGGGGGGGCCTTTTTTGCCGGCTGGTCAACAATTACGGAAAAGCCTTGCCTGCTGGTGGCGCGGAGGCCGGACCAGCGCCATCCCGTCAAGGCCAAGCCGCTGCGCGGTGGCGCGTGCCGCGCCAGCCTTGACCGGCTGTCACTGGCCCAGCGGGGGGCGCTCCAAGCAGGCAAGGCTGATTGGGAGCGTGGACGCTCCAATGCCGACGCAGAGGGCTGGCGTCGGTTCCGACCCCAAAGAGGAACTTGCAAAATGACCTATAGAGTGGTACATAGGGCTATGTTCAGAGCGTCGGAATGATCGATGGCTTTCGGGACGAGTGGCTGCGTGCCTTCTTCGTGGACGATGTCCGGTCGCGGAACATCCCACCTGATCTTGAGGCCCGGCTGTTCCGCAAGCTTCAGATGATCGACGACGCGACGACCGATCAGGACTTGCGCGTGCCGCCCAGTAATCACTTCGAGAAGCTGCGCGGCAATCTGGCAGAATTCCATTCGATCCGTGTCAACCAGCAATGGCGCTTGATCTTCCATTGGGACGGCGGGCGTGGAGAAGCGGCGGACATCTATCTGGATGACCACAGCTACAGGTGAAGGAGATATACCGTGCTGACGACAAAGCGTAAGCCGGCCACGGTCGGGGAGATATTGACCGAGGAGTTCATGGAGCCGATGGGCCTGACGCAAGCCGCGCTGGCCGAGGCAATGGGCGTTCAGCGCAAGCACGTCAACGAACTATGCAACGATCGCAGGAACGTGACGGCGGCAACCGCCCTCATCCTCGCCCGTGTGTTCGGCAACAGTCCGGACTTCTGGCTTAACGTGCAGCGTCGCGGTGATCTATGGGACGCGATGCATATCCCCAAGGAGCGTGAGCGTATCGAACGCGCCCGCCCAATAAAAAGTGCCGCGTAACCTACGTTTGGCAACGATGGGCAGCGCCAGTCCCGCATCACGCAAGTATTTTTACGCGCCGTTGCGAATCGTACTGTGGCGTAAAATTGGGCTATTCTTGTTTTTGATGGGTCGCGCGATCCTGTCGGAATGTCCCGAACGCGCGAAAAACACCACAAAAACCGTCGCGACTACCCGCATTTGGGCGTCCTGCCCGACGATCTTTACATCCAGTTGGAGCCGTGGCCCCGCATTGGCCGCCGGCCGAAGCACGATGTTGCGACGTGGGCCGTCACCGACGACTGGCCCCGGCGCGTCCCGGTCACGGAGGCCGAGGTGGACGTGTTCGAGGCAAGGTTCGGCGACCTCTTCGATGAACTGTTTGGGCCGTGCCGATGATCTGACAAGGAGACTTCTGCCATGACCGTGCCGCTGCGCGCCGCCCTCTATCTGCGCGTCTCGACAGCGCGGCAGGCCGAGCATGATGTCTCCATTCCAGATCAGAAGCGGCAGGGCGAAGCCTATTGCCAGTCGCGCGGCTACCAGCTTGTCGAGACCTACGTTGAACCCGGCGCATCCGCCACGAACGACCGCCGCCCCGAATTCCAACGCATGATCGAAGCGGGCACCAGCAAGCCTGCGGCGTTCGATGTCGTCATCGTCCATTCGTTCAGCAGGTTCTTCCGCGATCACTTCGAGCTTGAATTTTACGTCCGCCGGCTCGCCAAGAACGGCGTCAAGCGCGTCTCCATTACGCAGGAAATGGGCGACGATCCCATGCACGTCATGATGCTTCAGATCATGGCGCTGTTCGACGAGTACCAGTCCAAAGAGAACGCCAAGCACGTCCTGCGGGCCTTGAAGGAGAATGCCCGTCAGGGCTTCTGGAACGGCTCCCTACCGCCCATTGGCTACCACATCGTCGCGGCGGAGCAGCGTGGGGCTAAGGTCAAGAAGAAGCTGGAAATCGATCCGCTGCACGCCGACACGATCCGACTGATCTATAGGCTTGCGCTGGAGGGCGACGGCACGTCCGGCCCAATGGGCGTGAAGAACATCACGGCTCATCTCAACCGCCACCGCCTCTTCACCCGCGACGGCGGACGCTGGGGCATCGGGCAGGTTCATCGCATCCTGACGCGGCCCACCTATATCGGTGAGCACGAGTTCAACAAACGCTCCAAGGCCAAGGCGTTGAAGCCGGTCAGCGAGATCGTCACCGTCGCTGTGCCGCCGATCATCGATCAGACGACCTTCGACGCCGTGCAGGCGCATCTTCGTTCACGAAACCCCAAGGTCACGCCGGCCCGTGTGGTCAGCGGCCCCACCCTCCTTACCGGCATCTGCTTCTGCGCCGACTGCGGCGGGGCTATGACGCTCCGCACGGGCAAGGGCGGGCGCTATCGCTACTACACCTGCTCGATCAAGGCACGGCAGGGCGAGACGGGCTGCAAAGGCCGCTCGATCCCGATGGAGAAGCTGGACAACCTTGTGGCCGGCCATATCGAGGACAGGCTGTTGCAGCCCGAGCGGCTTGAGGAAGTGCTGGCCGCCGTGCTCGACCGCCGGCAGGAGCGCTCGGAACGTCGCCGCGAACACATCGCTGAACTGCGCAAGCGCGCCACCGAGACCGACCTTCGGCTGAAGCGGCTCTATGACGCCATCGAGTCGGGCGTGGCCGATCTGGGCGACACGGCGCTGAGAGACCGTATCGCCGGCCTCAAGGCAACGCGCGATCAGGCGCAGGCAGATTCCGAGTGCGCTCAGGCCATCCTCGAAAGCTCCGGCCAGCAGGCAATCACGCCGCAGATGGTGCGCAAGTTCGCCCGGACGGCACGGGAGCGTATGCGGATCGAGGGCGGTGGTTACCGTGGCGACCATCTCCGTGCGCTCGCCCAGCGCGTCGAAGTCGCCGACAAGGAAATCCGCATCATAGGATCGAAGGGGGATTTGCTCAGAACCCTTGCCGCCGGCGCGGGCGTAGCGCCGGCTACGCCCGGCGTTCGCAGTTCTGTTCTGAGTTGGCGGAGGGGGTGGGATTCGAACCCACGATACGCTTTTGACGTATACACACTTTCCAGGCGTGCGCCATCGACCGCTCGGCCACCCCTCCGCTTCTTCGCGAATGATCGGCATGCCGGCGAAGAGGCGCGCAAATTATACGACGAGGGGGGTGATTGCAACCCTTCGTCGGCGCGCGCTGCCTCGTATGAAAAATGTATCTTTGGTTGGTAATGTCACTTTGCCAGTTGAATCTGTGTGGTGCCTGCAACTATATTTGAGTTTAGGCAAATGGTTAAATAATTCTTGATGATACATGTATACCCGAGGTTTTCATGTTGATGGGTCGTTTCGTCGGTTGGTTGTTTTTAGGGGTGTCTCTGCTGATGGCATCCGGCGATGCCGTGCTGGCGTTGGGCCCGGGTGAGCATCTCGGCATCGTCACCGGTGATGTCTGGCTGCTGTTGGCCGGCCGGGCGTGGGACCCGTCGCACGCGTCGCTGGCGTCTTTTCTGATGGCGTGGCCGGCTTGGACTCTGGTCGCACCGCTCGGCATTCTGCTGCTGTGGAGCTGCCGCCAGCGTCCCCGTCGTCATGCCCGGATAAGGCGCTTCAACTAGCCATCGCCCAGCCAAAACCCTCTATTTGTCGCCCATCTTGAGCGCGGCCAGAAATGCCGACTGTGGTATTTCCACTTTCCCGAACTGACGCATCCGTTTCTTTCCTTCTTTCTGTTTGTCCAACAGTTTGCGTTTGCGGCTGATGTCGCCGCCATAGCATTTGGCCAGCACGTCTTTGCGAAGCGCCGATAAAGATTCGCGGGCGATGATGCGGCCGCCGATCGCCGCCTGGATGGCGATCTGAAACATTTGCCGCGGAATCAATTCCTTGAGACGGGCGCAAATACTGCGCGCACGGGTTTCCACCTGAGCGCGATGAGCGATGAAGGCCAGTGCGTCGACCGGTTCGGCGTTGACCAGGATGGAGACCTTGACGAGGTCGCTGTCCTCATAGCCGTCGATTTCATAGTCGAAGCTGGCATAGCCGCGGCTGATCGACTTGAGGCGATCATAGAAGTCATAGACAATTTCATTGAGCGGCAAGCGATAGACGAGCATCGCCCGGTTGCCGGCATAGGTCAGATCGATTTGCGCGCCACGCCGTTCGGTGCATAAGTGCAGCACCGCGCCCAAATATTCGTCAGGCACCAATATTGTCGCCTTGATCCAGGGTTCTTCGATTCGCGCGATCTTGGTGGTCTCCGGCATGTCGGCCGGATTGTGCATCTCCCGCAGGCTGCCGTCGGTCATGTGCATGCGATAAACCACCGACGGCGCCGTGGTGATCAGATCGAGGTTGAATTCGCGTTCCAGCCGCTCCTGGATGATTTCGAGATGCAACAGGCCTAGAAAGCCGCAGCGGAAGCCGAACCCGAGCGCCGCCGAGGTTTCCGCCTCGAACTCGAAACTGGCGTCGTTGAGTCGCAGCTTGGCCAGGCTGTCGCGCAATTGCTCGAAATCATTGGCGTCGACCGGAAACAGGCCGCAGAACACCACCGGCACATTGGGCTTGAAGCCGGGCAGCGGCTGCTCGGCCGGGTGACGCTCGTCAGTGATGGTGTCGCCCACCTGACAATCGGCCACGGCCTTGATGCTGGCCTGCAGAAAGCCGATTTCGCCCGGGTAGAGCGCCTCGACCTGTACCATCTTGGGGGTGAAATAACCGACCTGTTCGACCTGGTAGCTGCCGCCGGTGGCCATCATGCGGATCTTCTGGCCGCGCCGCATCACGCCATGCTTGACGCGTACCAGATTGACCACGCCAAGATAGCTGTCATACCAGCTGTCCACCAGCAGCGCCTGAAGCGGCAAGGACGCGTCACCGCTGGGTGGCGGCAGCCGCGTGACCAGCGCCTCCAGCACTTCATCGATGCCGAGCCCGGTTTTGGCCGAGATCAGCACCGCATCGGACGCGTCCAATCCGATCACATCCTCGATCTGCTGGCGTATGCGCTCGGGTTCGGCGGCCGGCAAATCGATCTTGTTGAGTACGGGTACGATCTCGTGATTGTTTTCGATCGCCTGATAGACATTGGCCAAGGTCTGCGCCTCGACACCCTGGCTGGCATCCACCACCAGCAACGAGCCTTCGCAGGCGGCCAGCGAGCGGCTCACCTCATAGGCGAAGTCGACATGACCCGGCGTGTCCATCAGATTGAGCTGGTAGGTCTCGCCATCCAGCGCCGTGTAGGACAGGCGCACGGTTTGCGCCTTGATGGTGATGCCGCGCTCGCGCTCGATATCCATCGAGTCGAGAATCTGATCGCGCATGTCGCGCGCATCGATGCCGCCACATTTCTGGATCAGCCGATCGGCCAGCGTCGATTTGCCGTGATCGATATGGGCGATGATGGCGAAATTGCGGATATGCTGGATGTCGGTCATCGGACGCACACTCAAAGAGAAACTTGTCAGTCCCGCAATTGGCCGCCGGTCGCCGCGACCACTGCCTGCCTGACGCGGCCGGCAACCACCTCGATCTCGGCGTCGGTCGGAGTCCGGTCGACTGGCTGCAAAGTAACCTCGATCGCTAGACTCTTCTTGCCCTCTCCCAGGGATGGGCCTTCATAGACATCGAACAGAGTGACCGACGTGATCAACGTCTTGTCGGCGTTGCGCGCCGCGCGCAGCACGATATCGGCACTGACGGTGCGATCCACCACGAAGGCGAAATCGCGCAGAATCGCTTGCAGCGGCGGCGGCCGAAAGGGTGGGCGGGCCCGGCCGGATTTGATTTTGAGGGGCGGCAGGGCGTCGAGTGCTATTTCGAAGGCGGCGGCGGGCAGGGCAAGGTCGAAGGCGTCCAGCAGGCCTGGGTGAATTTCCCCGAACCAGGCCAATGGCCGGTTGCCTAGGCTGAGGCAGCCGGAGCGGCCAGGATGGTACCAGGACGGTGTCTCGGTGCCGATCTGCAGTCTGTCGACCGGGGCGCCGGCAGAGATGAGCGCCGCCAGCATGTCGGCCTTCGCGTCGAACAGGTCGCAGGCGCGCGCCGGCACTGCCCAATGGCGCGCGCCACTGGACCCGGCGCGCAGGCCGGCGGCCATCGCCTGTTGATCTTGCGGCGCGGTGCCCTTGAATTGCGGGCCGATTTCAAACAGCGCGATATCCTTGCTGCCGCGATCGCTATTGCGCGCCGCCGCCGCCAGCAGATTGGGCAGCAAACTGGGACGCATGCAATCGAGATCGCTGGAAATCGGATTGACCAGCCGCAATTCGGCCTGACCACCGCCGAACAAAGTCGCCTGCTCGGCCGCCAGGAACGACCATGTCACCGTCTCGAACAGGCCGCGCGCCGCCAGGGCGCGCCGCAGCCAGGTCAAGCGCCGTTGCGCCGGAGTCAGAATCGGCCGCGCCACCGCCGGCCGCGACAAGCTGACCGCCGGCACCTGGTCATAGCCGAACAGCCGCAGCACTTCTTCGACCAGATCATGTTCGGCGGTCAGATCGACCCGCCAGGACGGCAGTCCGACCTGCCACGGCTGGGCGCCGGAATCGACCTTGCAGCCGAGACCCTCCAACATCGCCTGCATCTCCCGCGGGGCGGGGGCGACGCCGCCGAGCCGCGCCACCCGCTCCGGCCGGAACGGGACCGCGGCGCGGGGCGGCGGCACCTCGCCGGCCACCACCAACGCCGAGGCCTCGCCGCCACACAGATCCAAGATCATGCGAGTCGCCAGCTCCAATCCCGGCAGCACGAAGTCGGGGTCGACACCGCGCTCGAAGCGATGACGGGCGTCGGAGTCCAAACCCAGCCGCCGGCCGGTGGCAGCGATCGCGGCGGGATCGAACAAAGCGGCTTCGAGAAACAGCACGCTGGTATCGGATCTTACGCCGGTGGCCGCGCCGCCCATCACGCCGCCGATCGATTGCGGGCCGGCCGCATCGGCGATCACCGTCATGTCCGGGGCCAAATCGAGCGTCTTGCCATTGAGGGCGAGCAAGGTTTCACCCGCCTGCGCCCGGCGCACCACCAGATCGCCGGAGAGCGCGCTTGCATCGAACACATGCAATGGGCGGTTAAGATCGAAGGTGAAGAAGTTGGTAATGTCGACCAGCGCCGAGATCGGCTTCAAGCCGATCGAACCGAGCCGTTCCTTGAGCCATGCCGGGCTGTCGCCATTCCTGACGCCACTTATGAGCCGGCCAGCAAACAGCGGACTTGCGCAGTCTTCCAGGCGTACCCCGATCGGCGAGGCGAAGCTGCCCGGCACGGGGGTGAGGTCGAGCGGCTTCAGTCGTCCGAGACCGGCGGCGCCCAGATCGCGGGCGATGCCGCGTACGCCAAGGCAATCGGCCCGATTGGGCGTCACCGCGATCTCGAACAGCGGATCCAGCGACAACACCTCGGTCAATGCCGTGCCGGCCGCGGCGCTGTCCGGCAGTTCGATGATGCCGTCATGCGCGTCGGTCAAACCGAGCTCGCGCGCGCTGCACATCATGCCGTGCGACTCCTGGCCGCGCACCACGCCGATTTTGAGCGGCTCGCCGCTGGCGGGAACCACGAGGCCGGGCAAGGCCAGCGCCACTTTGAGGCCGGCCCGTACATTGGGCGCACCGCACACCACCGGCAGCACCCGGTCGCCGATATCGACCCGGCAGAGTTTCAAGCGGTCGGCATTGGGGTGCTGCACCACCTCCAGCACTTCGCCGACGACGAAGCCGGCCAGCGCTGCCGCCGGGTCGCTGAGGGATTCCAGTTCCAACCCAAGCGCGGTCAGCCGTTCGCCCAGCAGCGTCGCCGGCGCCTCGGTGTCGAGGTGGCTCTTGAGCCAGGACAGGGTGAATTTCATCGCGTCAGCCCGCCGGCAAGCGTCGGCACATCGAGCGGCAGGAAGCCGAAATGGCGCAGCCACCGCAGGTCGGAGTCGAAGAAGGTGCGCAGATCGGGGATCCCGTATTTCAGCATGGCAATGCGCTCGATGCCCATGCCGAAGGCGAAGCCTTGATAGCGCTCGGGATCGATGCCGCAACTTGCGAGCACATTGGGATGAACCATGCCGCAGCCCAATATCTCCAGCCAATCGCCGCCGGCCCCCAAAATCAACTCGCCATTTCGTCGCGAACAGCCGATATCGACCTCCGCCGACGGCTCGGTGAAGGGGAAGAAAGACGGCCGGAAGCGCACCGGCACGTCGTCGATTTCGAAGAAGGTGCGGACGAACTCGATCAGGCACCCCTTGAGATGTCCCATGTGGGTGGAGTCGTCGATCACCAGCCCTTCGAGCTGATGGAACATCGGCGTATGGGTCATGTCGGAGTCGCAGCGATAGGTGCGTCCCGGTGCGATCACCCGGATCGGCGGGGCCTGGCTCACCATGGTCCGCACCTGCACCGGCGAGGTATGAGTGCGCAACAGCAATCGGGTGCCGTCAGGCCGATCCGGCAGGAAGAAGGTGTCGTGCATTTGCCGCGCCGGATGGTCGGCGGGAAAATTCAGCGCGGTGAAATTGTGGAAATCATCCTCGATGTCGGGACCTTCCGCCAGCTGGAAACCCATCTGGCCGAAGATGGCGACGATTTCGTCCTGAGTCTGACTGATCGGATGCAACCGGCCCTCTGGATAGGCACGCGGCGGCAGGCTGACATCGACGCGCTCCTGGGCCAGCCGCTGCTGCAGGGCGTCGGCTTCGAGCGCCAGCTTGCGACCCTCCAACGCGCTTTGTGCGCGATCCCGCAGCAGATTGACTTCGACGCCGAAAATGCGCCGCTGCTCGGGCTCCATGGTGCCCAGCGTCTTCATCAACAGGCTGATGCGACCCTTTTTGCCGAGCAGCGCCACCCGCACCGCGTCGAGTTGGGTGAGGTCAGTGGCCAGGGCGATCTCGGCCAGGGCCTGGTCGCTAAGCGCATCGAACTGGGTCATTACTGTCGTCCTGCGAGAGTTGAAAAAGGGGCCGCCTGCGGCAGACGGCCCCTTTTTCGCGTGCTTGATCTTCAGGGCGGTGGTCCGTCAGGCAGTCTTGAGGGCCCGGCTTGCCTGATCGACCAGGGATTTGAAGGCTTCCGGCTCGCGGGTGGCGATGTCGGAAAGTACCTTGCGGTCCAGTTCGATGCCGGCCCTTTTCAGGCCGTTGATAAATCGCGAATAGGTCAAACCGTTCTGGCGGGCCCCGGCATTGATGCGCTGGATCCATAGCGCGCGGAATTCGCGTTTACGGTTGCGGCGGTCGCGATAGGCGTAACGCAGCGCCTTTTCCACCCGCTCGATGGCGATGCGGAAATTGGTGCTGGAACGGCCGCGATAGCCTTTCGCCAGCTTGAGAATCTTGCGGTGGCGGGCGTGGGTGGTGACGCCCCGTTTGACGCGGGCCATGACTCAGCCTCCGTAGGGCAGAAAGTGCTTTTTGATGGCGGGCGCATCAGCGGCGGCAACCATGAAGGTGCCACGGGCTTGTCGCTTCATCTTGGCGCTTTTGCAGGACAGGCAATGGCGCTTATAGGCGACATTGGCGCGCACTTTTCCGGTGCCGGTGAGACGAAGCCGCTTCTTGGCCGCGCTCTTGGTTTTCATTTTGGGCATTTCTCGCCGACCTTTCAGAACGAAACAAGCGAAAGAGAGCGCCGAGGCATGCCCTTGTCAGCCTCGCCCGCCCGTTGGAACCGGTGGTTATAAAGACGGCATGGCGGATTTGCAAGCCTCCCCGACAAATTCGCCCTGCTATTTGCGCTGGTCGAAACGCCGCCCGACCATGGCGGCGGCGATGTTTATCTTCTGGATGTCGATGGCGCCGCCGGCGATGCCCCAACCCCAGGCGTCGCGCAGCCGGCGTTCCATGCCGAATTCCTTGCTGTAGCCGTAAGCGCCCATCAACTGCAGGGCGTCACCGGTGACTTCGCGGGCGATGGTGTTGGCGAAGCATTTAGCCAGCGAGGAATCGAGCATGGACGGCAATCCATCTTCGGCATTGCTGGCGGCGCGAAAGATCAGCAGCCTTGCTGCGTCGATCTTCATCTGCATCTCGGCCAATCGCAGCTGCACCGCCTGGAATTCGACCAGCGCCTTGCCGAATTGCTTGCGTTCCTGCACATAGAGCAGCACGTCTTCGAGGGCGGCCGACGCCTGTCCCAGCGCCATGGTGGCATTGCCGCAGCGCTCGAGATCGAACGCCTCCATCAGCTTGCCGAAGCCGCCGGCCGGCACCACCAGATTGGCGAGCGGAACCGCGGCATCATCGAACATCAGGTCGGACGACGGTACACCGCGAAAGCCCATCAGCTGTTCCGGCGCACCGAAACTCAGACCAGGTGTGTCGCTTTCGACATAGACGGCGCCGATTCCCTTGGCGCCCGGCTGGTCGGACAGCCGGCAATAGACCAGATAGCCGTCGGCATGACCGCCGCCGGAACACCAGCGCTTGGTGCCGTTGAGGATGATGCGGTCGCCCTCGATCTTGCCGGTCGTCCGCAGATCGGTCAGCGCGCTGCCGGCGTCGGGCTCCGACATCGACACCGCCACCACGATTTCGCCGACGCAGACTTTCGGCACGACGCGACGACGCAATTCTTCGGAACCGAAACGCTCGATCGCCCGCACCGGCCCGACACAAGACTCAAAGATGGGAAAGGCCACCGCCGACGAGATCTTGGCAAATTCCTCGAGGATGATCAGCGCTTCGAGATTGCCGAGACCCAGCCCTCCCAATTCGGGAGAGACATTGACGCCAAGAAAGCCCATCTCGGCATAGCGCCGGATCAGATCATGGCTGGGCGGTATGCCTTGCTTCTCCAGATCGGCGGCGATCGCCGGCAGTTCGGCGCGGGCGAATTTTCGCGCGCTCTCTTGCAGGGCCTGCTGCTCGGCCGATAGTCTGAAATACATGGGCCCATCCTTCGCTCACGGCGTGGTTGAAAACACCAGCAGGGCGTTGCCGGGACGCTGGCCGACAAAGCCATAGCCGGAAGGAACGATCAGCGATCCATGATAGGCGATCGGCGCGGCGCCGCCGCCGATCGAACCGCCCTTGGCCGTGCCGCCGCCCACCGCCTTAAAGCTGCGCGCCGAATCGAAGCGCCACAGCACCTCGCCGCTGTTGGTATCATAGATCCTGATCCAACCGTCGCTGGCGCCCACCAGCACCAGCTCCGGCGTTGCCGTGATCGATCCTGCAATACCCGGGAAACAGGCCGGGCGGCCGTCGCAGGCCTGCGGCGAGGCCGGCGCCTGCCACAAAGTGTTGCCGGTCCGGAGGTCGAGTGCATAGAGGCCGGGGCGCGCCGGATCCTTGTAGCTGCGACCGTCCGGCATGTCGCTGATTGGCACGAAAACACGGTCGCCGCTGACCGCCATGCCGAAATAGACGCCCGCCAGAATGCCGCCGCGGCCGACCTTGGTATCCCACAAGCGATGCCCGTCATCGGGATCCACCGCGACGACGTCACCCGATTTCTGGCCGCCCAGCACGATATCCTTGCCGTCGCTGGCGGTGGCGAGGATGGTGGCGGCTCCGAAATCATAGTCCGGCCCGTCTTCCGCCGGACAGAGCGAGCGCGGCGTCACCTCGCAGCCGGAATTCCAGGCGTCGCCGCCCAGCGACTGATGCACCCATTTCACCGCCCCGCCGGCAAGATCGAGGGCGACGATGGAGTCCGAATCCGCGGTTCCCGGCGAGGAATAATTATCCCCGGTGCCGATCGTCAGCTGACCGCGCTTGGCGTCGATGGCCGGCGTGTTCCACACCGCCACCCCCGACGGCGCGTAGATGTCGGTACCGGCGTCGTTCTTGCCGACGATCTGCGGCGGTGGAGTCAGATAGGTCTGCCACAGCCGGGAACCGCTCCTGGCATCGAAGGCCACCACCGAGCCGCGGAATTTGCAGCATTCATAGCTGGGCGCGATATTGGCCTCCTCGAGCGAGGAAACCGGGACATAGAGACGATCCTGAAACAGCGCCGGCGCCGCGGTCAGGGTGGTGGCCGGATTATCATCCGGACGCTGGCGCCACACCAGAGCGCCCGTCTTTGCATCGAGCGCGAAAAGATTGCCGATCAAATCGCCGAAATAGACCAGCGGCACGGCGGCGCGGTCGCCCTTCTGCCAGGGTGACACTACCAGCCCGGTGCGCACTTCGGCCGGCGCATCGAATCGCCAGCGCACACAGCCGCTGTCGCGATCCAGCGCAAATACCGCGCCGCTGTGACTTCCGACGAATATGGACCCGCCGGCCAGTGCCGGCAGCGAGCGGGCGCGCAGCGAATCAGGAAAGGCGAAGGCCCATTTCAGATGCAGTTTTCCGAGATTTTTCTTGTCGAGACCAGCCAGTTCGGTCGATTCATGGCGCCGATTGCCGAGCTCGAGCCCCCAGCCCGGAAACACCGGCGGTTCGTCGAAATCGAAGGCGGCGGCACGACCGCGACAAAGCGGAGCCGGGGGCTGTGGCTTGCCCGCACCAAGCTTGGCGCCGCTAATGAATTCGGCGACCTGGGTCTTTTCGAGGTCGCTCAAATCGAGGCCGTGCTGGCGCATCGCACCCGAGATCAGCGCCTCACGCACCGACAGCGCCGACATCAGATGCAAGATGTTGAGCGGCGGCGCATGATCGACGCCGTGATCGTGGCAGCTGGTGCAATGCGCGGCGAAAACCGCAGCGCCAGGCGCAGCGGCCACCTTCTTTTTGGTGAAATCATCGCCCGGCACCACCGCCAGACAGGCCGTCGCCGACAGGGCCAGCAATAACGCTGCGCCGACCTGCCAAAATTCGCGAAAAGTGATCATTGCCCTGTCCCCTGAGAAGTCGGCGGCATCACGCCAGCGTCGTGAAGTAGGCGATCTCCATCGGCACCGCCAGACAATCGAGCAGCGGCGGCACCAGACGATCATGCGCCTGGGAATTCATGTGGCGCTGATAGGCCGCTTCGTCGGCGAAACTGGCGACGAACACCACATGGCTGGGATCATCGTCGCTTTTCAGGATTTCATAGACCAGCGTGCCGGGCAAAGTATCGCGGACTTCCTGCTGCAATTCCCGCAGCAGCCGGTCGAACGCCGCCAAGCGTTCCGGCTTGGCCCACAATTTGGCAATAAACGACTTTCTTCCGCTCATGTGCACGCCACCAGGCTTTGAGAGAGGGTTCTATTTTTCGCCGGCGATAAAACGCGACAATTCGGCATGGAAGTGGCGCACCCGGCTTTCCTGTTCGCTCCAGAGCGGCCCTTTGAAGCCGCGCGAGCGCAAGCCTTGCTGAACCACCGGCAGCAATTCGGAATCCTGGTCCAGCACCAGCCCCAGATCCGGCGAAACGCCGAGCGGCACCCGCTGGATTTCGGGTCTGATGGCGCCCGTCACATCGAGCCCAGGGGGGAGCCCCATCCAATCGGGTGCGGCATAGTCGGGGTCGTCGACATGCCGATAGAGGATGATGTTGTCATAGGTGAAACGGCCGGGCAGGTCTGGATGCGGCAGAAAACGCATCAGGAAGATCGCCTCGGGGTGACAGCCCATCTGCACATTGGGAAAGATGCCGTAGGGCACGCTGTCGGACAATTGGCCGTCGGTGAAGCGCGAATAATCGAGGCCGAGGCGGGCGGCGCGGGCGCGCTTGGCTTTCTGAATGGCATTGCGCGCCTCGCCTGCCGGGCCGGTGAAGCGGGCCGGATCGATGCCGGCATCCTTCAGCATCATCTGGATGCCCGGATTGACGGTGTCCTGGTCCTCGACCCTGAAGCTGGTGCGGGCGAACGGGATGTACATCCGGCTCATGCCGTTGGGATAGAGATCGAGCTGGGCGATATCGTCCATCACCCCTTGCGTCTGCGGATGCACCGCATGCAGATGGTAGATTTCGTAGAAGGCATCGACCCCGGTCTTCCAATTGGCGGCCCACTCGCTTTGCTTGTGCTGTACCACATGCATCTTGTCGATCTGGTACAGCTCGAGATGCTCGGCCACCACACCCAGCCAATCGCGCAGCGGCGGCGGCGCCGGGTTCATGGTGATGAACACCAGCCCGGCAATGGTTTCGCAGAACACGGAGGAAAGGTCGGTGCCGTGCCGCAACACCTCCGGACGAAAGGTCTCGCGGTCGGTCACCTTGCAGTTCTTGCCGTCGAGGCCGAATTTCCAGGAATGAAACGGGCAGGTGACCTCCGTCAGGCTGCCGAAGTCGCTGTTGACCAGGCGGCTGCCGCGATGCGGACAGACATTGTAATGCGCGCGGACGGTGCCGTCCTGGTCGCGCAGGATAAGGAAGGATTCAGGGCCTACATCGAAGCGGAAGAAATCGCCCGGTTCCGGAATGTCGGCAACCGGTCCGGCCAGCAGCCAAACCCGCGTCCACAGGCGCTGCCACTCGGCGTCCATGAAATGCGGGTCATGATAGCGGGCTGGATCGATGCGGCCGGCGCCATCGTCGCAGGCCGGCGCCTTGGCGTCGAAGGAATGTTCCGCTGCAGCAGGGTCGGCACGCCAATTCCAGTGCGGCTGAAGTTTCAAGAATGTCTCCCTGGACTGCTTCTTATTGTCGCCACTGTGCGACAAACCGGCACGGCTTGGCAAGCGTGGTCAGGCTTAACCCGAGAGCGAGAGGTCAGCGCGACCGGCGCAGCGCCCTGATCTGTTGTTCGAGATGGTCGAGCAGTCGATCGACCAAACCGGCGTCGAGACCATAGATCAAATGATTGATGGCCATGCCTTCCAGGCTGTTGCGGGTCAGCGCCAGAGCCAGATCGAAGCCTTCGCGATCGCCCTGCCAATCGGGGAACAGATCGATCGCCTGCAAATACCACTGTCTGTTGAATTCCTGCTGCGCCGGAATCAGGATTTTCGAGAGCGCCGGGTCGGTGCGGGTGGCAACCGCCAATTCATGAAACACCAGAAAGGTGGGATGGCTGATCTGCCGCCAATAGCCCAGCAGCAGGCCGCGCACATCGTCGCGATCGGGCACCGCGGTGACGGCGCGGCGAAAGGCCCTCAGCCGCTTTTCGTGCAAATATTCGACCGCCACGCGGATCAGCGCCGCACCATTTTCAAAATGGTGCAGCATGGCGCCGCGCGACAGCCCGGCCTCGGCGGCGACGCGGGCGGTGGTGGTGTTGGCATAGCCGAATTTCAGGATGCAGCGGATCGTCGCCTCGATCAGCTGATTTTGCGTCTGCGCGCTTTTCAGCGCCTGCGGCGTCAATTCGGAGGCGCGGCGCCTCACCGGCCCGGCATTGCCGCTTTTCCGCCGTACCATCCCCGCCATGCGTCCCGCCCTTTTTCCGATCGACCCCGTCGCTCCGCCCGCCCGCAAAAAGCTTTCACGAATTTTCACAAATTCCAAGAACTAACCTTGCTCGCACCCGTGACAGGGCAGTTTCGCTTCGCGAAATTACGTTTTAAAGTGAAGCCTTTGCAGCGAAAGAGGGCAGAGGATGGCGCGCATCACCTATATCGAATTCGACGGCACACCGCACACAATCGACGTGCCGCCCGGCCAATCGGTGATGGAGGGAGCCGTGCGCAACGGGGTGCCCGGCATCGATGCCGATTGCGGTGGCAATTGCGCCTGCGCCACCTGCCATGTGTTCATTGCCCCGGACTGGCAGGACAAGGTCGACCCGCCGTTGGAGGGCGAGAGCTCGATGCTGGAATATGTCCAAGGCGCGCAGCCCAGCAGCCGGCTGTCCTGCCAGATCGCCGTAACCGGCGAACTCGACGGTCTGGTTGTGCGTATGCCGGAGCAGCAATAAGTCTAAAGGAAGCGGGAAAAATCCGCCGGCCGCTTCTCCAGGAAGGCGTTTGCCGCCTCTTTCAGTTCATCCGACGCAATCCGCTCGATGAGTACCACCAATTCCGCTTCCAGTCGGCGCGCCGTACCCGGTTCCGAACTTTTCATAAGCTGCTTGGTGGCCCGCAGCGCCGCCGGCGGCAGCGCCTTGAGCTTGGCGATGACCGCCTCGAACGTCGCCGTCAGTTCCTGGGGCGCCGCCAGATGCGTGATCAGGCCGCAGCGCTCGGCCTCGGCGGCGCCGATCGGCTCGCCCAGCAGCAGCATGCGCGCCGCCCGCTGATAGCCGATCAGGGCCGGCAGCAGCAACGAACTGCCGGCTTCCGGTACCAGACCGAGTTTGACGAAGGGCACCGAGAATTGCGCGTTGGTGGCCGCCACCACCAGATCGCAATGCAACAGGAGCGTGGTGCCAATTCCCACCGCCGCGCCCTGCACCGCGGCCACCATCGGCACCATCACCTTCGGCAAGGCGCGAATGAAGCGCAGCGTCGGGTGGGAATCATTGTCCGGCGGGGCCGCCAGAAAATCCTTCAAATCATTGCCGGCGCTGAAGCAATCGCCTGCCCCCGAAAACGCGACGATGCGCACCGATGCGTCCAAGGTCTCGAGCGCCTCCGCCATCGCCCGGTACATGTCCTGGGTAATGGCATTCTTCTTGGCAGGGCGATTGAAACGAATATGCAGCACACCCGCATGGCGGGCGATGTCGACTTCCTCGGACATGAAGCAAACTCCTAATCAGCGCGGCGCCATCACCATGACCATCTGGCGTCCCTCCATGCGGGGCAATTGCTCGACTTTGGCCATTTCGTCGAGCGCATCCTTGACACGTTCGAGCAGTGCCATGCCGAGATGCTGATGCGCCATTTCGCGGCCACGAAACCGCAGCGTGATCTTGACCTTGTCGCCTTCATTGATGAATTTGCGCATGGCGCGCATTTTCACTTCATAGTCATTGTCGTCGATGTTGGGGCGGAGTTTTACTTCTTTGACTTCAATGACTTTTTGTTTCTTGCGGGCTTCGGCTTTCTTTTTCTGGATTTCGTATTTGAACTTGCCAAAATCGAGTATTTTACAGACTGGCGGATCGGCGTTAGGCGACACTTCCACCAGGTCCAAACCGACCTCGGCTGCCATATCCAATCCTTCTCTGAGGGAAACAACTCCTACCATCTCTCCATCGGCATCGATCAGTCGGATGGAGTTGGCGTCGATTTCGGTATTAACGCGCGGGCCGTCCTGGTCCTTGGGCGCTGTCATGGGTGGTCTGGCTATGAAACTCTCCTGAAGTCGTGACAAGGATTGGGCGGCTCACATCCCGGGCGGCGTCGCCTCCCGGCTAAGATTAACGATAGCGTCCGGAAGCGCAAGGATTTCCTGGTCGGCGCCGCCTAAACGGCGCAGTGCGACGGTGCCGTACTGGGCTTCATTCTTGCCGACCACCAGCAACAGCGGCACCTTGGCCAGCGAATGCTCACGCACCTTATAATTGATTTTTTCATTTCTGGTATCGCTTTCGGCGCGCAGCCCGGCGGCGTGCAGCGCCTCCAGCACCTGGGCGGCGTAAGCGTCGGCCTCCTGGGTGATGGTCGCCACCACCACCTGCAGCGGCGCCAGCCATAAGGGGAATTTGCCGGCGTAATGCTCGATCAAAATGCCGATGAATCGTTCGAACGACCCAAAAATGGCGCGATGCAGCATCACGGGTGAGTGTTTTTCACCGTCTTCGCCGATGTAATGGGCATCGAGCCGCTCGGGCAGCACGAAGTCGACCTGGAAGGTCCCGCATTGCCAATCGCGGCCGATGGCATCCTTCAGCACGAATTCGAGTTTCGGCCCGTAGAACGCCCCTTCGCCCGGATTGAGGATGGTCTCGAGGCCGGCGGCGGCCGACGCTTCGAGCAAAGCGCGTTCGGCCTTGGTCCAGATCTCGTCGGCGCCGGCGCGCAACGCCGGCCGATCGGAGAACTTGATGGTGACGTCGGCGAAACCGAAATCGCGGTAGACCTGTTTCAGCAATTCGCAAAAGGCAATGGTTTCCTCTGTGATCTGCTCGGGCGTGCAGAAAATATGCGCATCGTCCTGGGTGAAGGCGCGCACCCGCATGATGCCGTGCATGGCGCCCGACGGTTCGTAGCGATGGCAGGCGCCGAATTCGGCAATCCGCAGCGGCAGATCCCGATAGCTTTTGGTGCCGACCTTGAAGATCTGCACATGACAGGGACAGTTCATCGGCTTGACCGCAAGGGTACGGTCGTCCGAGGTATGCACGGTAAACATATGCTCGGCGAATTTTTCCCAATGCCCCGACGCTTCCCACAGCGATCGGTCGAGCAACTGCGGCGTCTTCACTTCGAAATAGCCGTGCTGTTCCAGTTTTCGGCGCAGATAGGTCTCGACCGTGCGCCACAGCGTCCAGCCCTTGGCGTGCCAGAACACCGCGCCGACCGCTTCGTCCTGCTGATGGAACAACTCCATTTCCCGGCCCAGGCGGCGATGATCGCGCTTCTCCGCTTCATCCAACATGGTCAGATAGCCGTCAAGCTGCTTCTGGTCGAACCAGGCTGTGCCGTATATCCGTTGCAGCATTTCATTTCTGGAATCGCCGCGCCAATAGGCGCCGGCCAGCTTCATCAGTTTGAAGGCGTGACCCAGCTTGCCGGTCGACGGCAAATGCGGTCCGCGGCACAGATCGATAAATTGCCCCTGGCGATAAAGACCGATCGGCTCTCCCTCCGGAATGGCAGCGATGATCTCGGCCTTGTAGGCCTCGCCTTGGCCCTGGAAGAAGTGCACGGCCTGGTCGCGGTGCCATTCCTCGCGGATGATCGGCTCATCGCGGTCGACGATCTCGTGCATCCGTTGTTCGATCCTGGTCAAATCCTCCGGGTTGAACGCGGTCGGGCGGGCAAAATCATAATAGAAGCCGTTCTCGATCGATGGTCCGATCGTCACCTGGGTTTCCGGGAACAGCTCCTTGACCGCCTCGGCCATCACATGGGCAGCGTCATGGCGGAGCAGCGCGAGCGAGTCAGGGTCCTTGGCGGTGACGATGGCAAGGCGTGCGTCAGTCAGGATCGGGCGATCCAAATCGACCAGGCGGCCATCGATGCGGAGCGCCAGCGCCGCCTTGGCCAGGCCGGCGCCGATGTCGGCGGCGACGTCTTTGCCGGTCACCGGCCTTTCATAGCTGCGGACTGATCCATCGGGCAAAGTAACGGCGACCATGGTTCATACTCGACGAGGCTCGAACGCGGGAAGGCAGGACATTAAGCGGTTTGTCGCCTCTGTCAAGGCAGCGCCAGCGCTGCCAGGACCTCGGCAGCCGACAGGTGGGCGAGATCGTCCCGTGCGAGCACCGTCACCAGCCCGCGCGGGGCGCACAAAGCCGGATCGGACTCGGCCGAGAAAAGCACCACCGAGCGGCAGCCGGTCGCAGCGATCAGATGCATGGGACCGGTGTCGTTGCCGACTGCCGCCACCGCACGCCGCGCGATCGCGGCGATGTCAAGCAGATCGGTGTGGCCGGCCAGCGACATGGCGCTCGGGCAGGATGCCAAGATGACGTCGATCGGTTCCTGATCGCCGGCACCACCGATCAGCACGCTCACCAGACCGCGGCGGCCGATCTCCTGGGCCAGCGCCAGAAATTGACTGGCCGGCCAGCGTTTGCCGGGACGATGCGGCGCGCCTCCGGGCACCAGCAGGACAAATCGGGCCGGCAGGCCATGGCGCCGCAGGTCACGCTCTATCCAGGACAAATCGGGGGGCGGCGTGGGGGTGATGCCGGCCATGCGCAATTGTTCGGCCTGACGGTCGAGCGTGTGCATCCGGTCGCGATCGGGATTGGCGTGCGGATGCGAACAATGGGGCGCGATGCCGGACCAGGGCGGGTCCCCCATCATATGAAAATAGCCCGAACTGCGCTCCGAGGTCTGCAGATCGTAGACCATCTGAAACCTGGCAGAGCGCAGCATTTTGCGCAGGCGCAACAGGCCCGGCACGTCCCACGGCTTGGGCCTGCGATCGACCCAGATTTCGTCGAAATAGGGGCTGGCGCGGGCCAGTTCGACCAGCGG
>Ga0302320_10008851_pt1 | contig 21778 bp, 20 predicted proteins | sample Bog_T0_3_FD_202130 | JGI IMG/M metagenome (GOLD analysis project Ga0302320, IMG submission 202130) | Peat permafrost microbial communities from Stordalen Mire near Abisko, Sweden - Bog_T0_3 | ecosystem: Environmental > Terrestrial > Soil > Wetlands > Peat | place: Sweden: Abisko, Stordalen Mire...
GTCGCCGAATGGATCGACCACCATCTGATCCGCCGGATGCCCGGCCCCGCCGACGGCTGCCTCTGCGAGTAGCCGGGCGCCTCACACCCCCCGTACCTGCCCGACCGCGATCGGCCGGAAATCCCAAACATCCACGCCGACATCGGTCTGCCGCGGCAACGGCTTCAGCCTTCCATGGCTGTGCCCGTGCAGATTGAGCGTCCCCTTGCTCATGCCGTTCCAGCTGCGGAAAGCGTAATGGCACAGCACCAGCCGCCGGTCCTGCACGCTGATCTCGGCATAGTCCCGCACGCTCGACCACCCCGCCAGCGCGGTGATCTCCGGCGGGTCGTTGTTGCCAATCACCAGGTGCTTCCGCCCGTTCAGCGCCCGCAGCAGCGCAGCGGCCGCGTCGGCGCTGGTGCGCAGTGCGAAATCGCCAAGATGCCACACGTCATCGTCCGCCCCGACCGTCTCGTTCCACCGAGCGATCATTGCCGCATTCATCGCCGCCACCGATTCGAACGGCCGGCGATACAGCGCCAGCGCCCCGGCATGCCCGAAATGCGTGTCGGACGTGAACCAAACCGCCATCAGCGCCCGCCTCCAGCCACCATCAATGCCATCAACCCCTGTTGAACGCCGCTCGCCGCCACTTCCCGCGCCATCGCCCGAAGCCGGGATTGACGCAAACCAGGTGATCCTAGCATGAGGACAGCACCAAGCGGGAGGAAGGCGGTCCGTGCCAAAATCGATACTGTTCTGCATCGTGGTCGCCGCCCTCGCGGCCGTCCGCAGCCAGGCGCAGCCGGCGCCGTTGCCGCCCTGGACTGTGCCGGACCCGGCCAGCCTGGCGGACGATTCATTCGGCCGCACCGTGCGCCTCGGCCGCGACCTGATTGTCAAAACCTCCTCGCTGATCGGCCCCGACGCGCCCGACCCGGCCAAGCGCTATGCCGGCAACGGCCTCGACTGCGAATCCTGTCACATCCAGGCCGGCACCCAGCGCTTTGGCCTGCCGCTGGCCGGCGTCTGGGGCGTCTTCCCCGCCTACATCGCCCGCGAGAACAATGTCCGTACGCTGGAAGAACGCATCAACGGCTGCATGGAGCGCAGCATGAACGGCAAGGCGCTGCCGCTGGACAGTGCCGAAATGAAGGCGATGCTGACTTATATCCGCTTCATCAGCGCCCCCGAACAGGTCGGCGAGTCGCTCGACGGCCGCGGCGCGCCCGCCATTCCGCTGCCCGCGACTGCGGCCGACCCGGTGCATGGCCAGCTTGTGTTCACCCAGCTCTGTGCCGCCTGCCATGCCGCCGACGGCCGGGGCAAGCGCCTCGCGCCTGCCGTCGCGGAACAGACCGGCCGCCGCTACGAGTTCCCGCCGCTCTGGGGCCCCGACAGCTTTAATGACGGCGCCGGCATGGCCCGAACCATCACCGCCGCACGGTTCGTGCATGCCAACATGCCGTTCGGCACCACCTACGCCGCACCGGTCGTTTCCCCGGGCGACGCGTTCGACGTCGTTGCCTACATTTCCGGCCAGCCACGTCCCCATATGGCCGAACTGGAGGCGGATTTTCCCGACCGCGCCCGCAAGCCGGTCGATGCCGCCTATCCGCCCTTTATCGGCCCGTTCCCGGCAGAGCAGCATAGGATCGGGCCGTTTCCGCCGATGGAGGCGTGGATGAAAGCCAACGCCCACAGACTGCAAACCGCCGACTGACGCCGGAACCGGAGAAACGCCATGCTCACCCCCCGCCGCCACAGCCTCAAAGCCCTTGGCATCGCCACGTTCGGCCTGTCCGTTGCTGCCACCGCCGCGGCCGCCGCCGACGAGATTCCGTCCGGCGCCGCCACGTTGGAAGCACTCACGAAACGTCTGGCCGCGCTGCCGCGCCGCCGCGACTTCAAGAGCGTGCCGATGATCCTCGATCACCCGAATTTGTGGGATGCCGAGGCCCTGGACGCGGTGTTGCATTATGCCGGCGGCCCCAAGCAGAGCTGGGACAACTCCGACCTGACCGGTCCCTGGCTCAATGTCATGCGCAACGCCATGAACGCCGAGATCTGGAGCTTCCGCCACCCCGACTTCCTGTGTGTCTCGGCCACCCACGGGCCGGCCCAGTTGGCGCTGTACGACGACGCGATGTGGGAGAAATACGGCCTCGCCAAACTTGCCGGCGGCAACGTCACCCACAACAGCTTTGTCACCGCGGCGGCGGTCGCGGACCACGATCCGAAAGACTACAACAATCCGAACGGCATTTTCTCCCCGCACGGCAACACGATCGCCACCCTGCAAAGCCGCGGTCTGGTGTTCACCGCCTGCCACAACGCGGTGTGGGAACTGGCGCAACGGCTGGTCGCATCCGACACCAATCCCGACAAGCTGTCCGGTGACGCGCTGTGTGCTGAACTCAGCAACCACCTGATTGAGGGCGTCATTCTGACCCCCGGCGCCACCGGCACCCTGGTCGAACTGGCCAGCGCCGGCTTCGCCTACGCTCGATGACCCCAATGCGTGTGTTCCCCCTGCTGCTCGGCGCGTCCCTCACCGCTTCAGCCGCCGCGCCCCCCAATTCCCCCGCCGCAAGGTTGGACGCGCAGGAGGCGCAGTATCCGCCCTGGCAGAACGGCCGCAACAACGATGCGCCCGATAAAGGCCTGGTCTTCACGGTGCCGCCGATGGACGACATGGCCGACTTCCACGGCAGTCTGGATAACCCCGCCTTGGTGCTCTACGCGTCGGGCAATTATTTCTTCGCCATGGCGGGGCTCGTCCGAGCATTCGGCGAGGCCAATCCGGCCTATCGCGGCCGTGTCTTCTACGAGACCCTGCCGCCCGGCCTGCTGCTGAAGCAGATGCAGGGCGGCGGCACCATCACGTCGGGCAACCTGACCTTCACGGTAAAGCCGGACGTGATGATGGCGGAACAGCGCGCCAGCGAGGCCTGGCTGAACGGCGGCCTGCTGGCCGCCCCGATCGTTTCATTCGCTACCAACGACCTGACCATCATGGTGCTCGCCGGCAATCCGGCCCATATCCAGACGCTGGCTGACCTCGCGAACCCCGACCTGCCGCTGATCATGCCCAACCCGGCCTTCGAGGGCGTTGCCCGGCAGATACGCGCCTCTCTGGTCAAAGCCGGCGGCGAGAGCCTCGCACAGGCGGTCTATGAAACGAAAGTCGCCGCCGGCACGACCATTTTGACGCGCATCCACCACCGCCAGACCCCGCTGCTGCTGATGCAGGGGGTCGGGCAGGCCGGCGTCACCTGGCGATCGGAGGCCATCTTTCAGGAGCAGCAAGGCCATCCCATTAGCCACGTCGACATCCCCGCCGATCAGAACACCAAGGCCATCTACAGCGCCGCCGCGGTCACCGGCGCCCCCCACCCGGACGCCGCCCAGGCCTGGCTAAGCTTCATCCACTCCGACGCCGCCTTCGCCGAATTGTCCCCGTACGGCTTCCAACGCTACGAGCCTTGACCTCCGTGTTCACCGTGCATCTCGTTCTGCCTCCGTGTTGAAAATCCTTCGGCGCAGCCCGGAAATCCGCCGCGTTACCGCCCCGGCCACACCGGCGCCCGCTTCTCGATAAACGCCGCCCGCCCCTCCGCCGCATCCTCGGTCAACGCCAACGTGCCGATCTGAGCCTCCATGAACACCGCAGACTGATCGAAGTTCAACTGCTCCGACACCCGCATCGCATACTTGCCCCGCCGGATCGCCGTCGGGCTTTTGTCCAGCAGCCGCGCCAGCAGCCAGTCCAGTTTCGTATCGAGTTCCGCCGCCGGCACGACATAGTTCAGCAAACCGATCTCCAAAGCCTCCGAGGCCGGAATCGGTTCCCCGGTCAGCGCCATCTCGTAACATTTCCGAGATGGAATCAGCCGTTGCAGCACCGCCATGATCTGCATCGGGAACACGCCGACCTTCACCTCCGGCATGCCAAAAAGTGCTGTATCCACGCCGATCGCCATGTCGCACATGCCCAGCATGCCCATACCGCCGGCCATCGCATGGCCGTTGACCCGAGCGATCAGCGGCAGCGTGAGGTCGCGGGCATGTTTCATCAGGCGAACGAATGACAGCCCGACTTTCGAGTAGTCATACTTGAACGACCCCGACCCCGCCGACAGATCCGCCCCCGCACAGAACGCCCGGTCGCCGGCGCCGGTCAGCACCACCGCCCGCACCGCCGGATCGGCGGTCGCCGCGGCCAGCCCGGCCATGATTGCCTCGTTCACCGCATCGTTCATCGCGTTGCGCCGTTCCGGCCGGTTGATGGTGATCCACTGCACCGCGCCGCGTTTTTCCACCAGCACCTCGCTCATGCCGGCGCTCCCTGCCGATACTTTGTCAGACTGCCGCCATGCATGATCTTGCCGGGCAGCGGATGGCCGACGATGTCCTCGGCCAGCCGAGCGCATTCGATCAGCGCGTCGAGGTCGATGCCGGTCGCGATGCCCATTTCCTCGCACATGAAAACAAGGTCCTCGGTGCAGATATTCCCCGCCGCACCCTTGTGCCCGGCGAACGGACAGCCGCCCAGCCCCGCGCAGGAACTGTCGAAACTGTCGATCCCCATCTGCAGCCCCATCAGCGCGTTCGCCAGTCCGGTGCCGCGCGTGTCATGCAGATGCAGCCCCAGCCGCAGGTCCGGCCAGGTCTCCCGCACCAGCCCAACCACGCGCTGGATCGCCAGCGGCGAGGCCCAGCCGACGGTATCCGCCAGCCGCACCCGGTCCAGCGCAATGCCGAACTCATCCGCCAGTTCCAGCAGCGAACCGACGCAGTCGCGGACGGTCTCCGGCGCGATCGCACCCTCGAAGTTGCAGCCGAAACAGGTCATCACGATCGCCGTGTCCACCGGAATCCCCCGATCACGGAAAAATTCCAGTTGCCGCCGCTGCTCGACCAAAGTCTCCGCATTGTCCTTGTTGGTGTTACGGATCGAGAACGTATTGGACGCGCTCATTTGCAGGCTGCCGGTGATGTGCAGCGGCGTCTGGATCGCCCGCTCATAGCCGCGCAGGTTCAGCGCGATGGCGGTGTAGTCCACGTCCGGCCGCTGCCGGATCGACTGCGCAACCTCCACCGCATCCGCCATCCCCGGCACCCGCCGCGGATCGACGAACGATACGCACTGCACGTCGTGCAGTCCGGTCCCGGCCAGCGCCTCGCAGAACCGCACCTTTTCGGATGTGGCAATCGGGCCGGCTTCGATCTGAAACCCCTCGCGCGGCCCTTCCTCGTGGATATCCACCCGTTTCGGCAGATCGGTCATGACGTCTCTCCTCGAACAGCTTGCCGCATGATGGCCCACCCCGAGCGATCCGCCAATCATGGCGGGAGGGCAACCCAACGGCCCACCCGAAACGCTCCATGCAATCCGTGGTCCTCAACTGACTCCGTGGTAAAATCCTTACTGTCCCGCGCCCAAATCCGAACCGCGCCTCGATCCGAACCCTCACCCCCCCATCTGCTCCGCATCCAGCACCGCCACCGTCCGCCCGTACAACGCCTCCGCCCGCTCCGGCGAAGCCCCCACGCACACCACGCCCAGCTTGCCGAACTCCGACAGCGCCCCGATCAGGTGGAACACCACCCCTTCATGCGCCGTCCCGTCGTAATGCAGCCCGTTCAACACCGTCACGTCGATCAGGTCCGCCGGCGTCAGCCCCTTGTAGTGCGGCGCCTCCAGATTGTCCGACGCCGAGTAAAACCGCGCCTGTCCCGCCGGCGTCAGAAACAACCCGCTCGCCGCATCATAAAGCCCGCCCGTGAGAAACTGCAGCATCAGGAACGGATGCGTCGTGCCGCCCTTGCGCAGATTGATTTCGATCCCGTAGTGCCGCCACCGCCCCTCCTGCCGCACCGAGATGAAATCGACACCGAATCGTCCCAGCACCCCGCGCCGCGCCAGCAAAGCCGCGACCTTCGCCCCCTCCGACTGGATGTCCAGCCGATACGCCGCATCGGCCGGAAACCGGCAGCCCTGGTAAACCTGCCCGCCCGGTCCCCCCAGCACCTGGTCATGCGTCGAAATCGCCTCGATCGCCCCAGCCGGATCGACCCGGTACTGCGCCGACGGGGAGCGCTTCTCCTCGCCCTCGATGAACGCCTCGACGATCGCGCCCATCTCACCGACTTTCGCCAGGTATTCCTCCCACGCCATCCCGCGCGCCTCGAACCGCATGCCGCGCAACTGACGCCTGACCCACGGCGCCAGCCCCGCCCCCGACGGAGCGTCATCGAACCGGAACAGCGCATTGCCGTCGCCGGAAAACCCCTCGTTCAGCTTCACCACCGCCCGCTTCAGCCCAGGATCGCGCCGCTTCAGTTCCGCCAGCCCGGCCGCGAGATCGCCCTCGTCGAACAAATCCTCGACCCCGTCCGGCACCGCCACGCCGGCCTCCCGCATCAGCCGCCGCCCGCCGCTTTTCGATCCCAGATGCTGCAGGTCCGGATCGCAGCCATACAGCGGCACCTCCAGCCGCACCGCCAGCGTCCGTTCTAAACCAGTCACGGAATACGCTGCGATATGGGCGATGGCCACGTCACCGATCGCCGCCTGCAACTGAGCCAGCAGCCGCGGTCGCGCCAGGATCTTCTCGGTCAACGGCCGCGCACTGCCATCGAAACAGGACAGCAGGATCAGCCGCGCCCGCGCATGCCCCGACGGCACGCCTTGCAGCAGATGCAGGTAGTAATCGATGATCGGCTCCGGAATCGGCTGGCTGGTCAGGTAGATCAACCGCGTGCGCGGCATCCGCAGCAGCATCAGCATGCCCAGCATGCGCTCTTCGTAATGCGTGACCCCCGCCACCTTCGCCAGAACATCCTGATCCACACTCAGGCTTGGCAGTACAACTATCGTTCTCGCAGCAGTCCGTTCCGGAAAGATCGTGCGGAATATCCCCGGCAGCCGCCCCTGCAATGCGGCAAACGCAGCTCGCTCCGCGGCGGACCCCGGCTCGTATCTCGGTATTGCCTCGGAACCGCCCACCACCCGGCCTCCTCAAAACCCTAGCCCGCAAAAACCTCGCCTACATCATAAACCCGAGGCACCAGTCCCTGTTCTGCCGCGTAACGAAGACACAGTTCGATCCCCGTTCGGTTCGCCTCCAGCCCATACGGCAGCACATCTGCCCCGACGATCTCCCCCCACCGAACCTCCGCGCTCGGTTCGGTGGCCGCGGCCTTCGCCGCCACAAACAGCCGCATCAACTCCGACGGCAGCCACGGCGACGCCTCCACCAACTCCGTCTTTACGCACAACAAGTGATTGACCGGATAAGCCCCGGTCCTGCGGAACCAGGCCAAAGCCGCCGCCAGCGGATCGGCGATCACCGGCCGCACCGCCGCCGCATCCAGACCCGCCAGGGCAATCCCCGCATCGATCTCGCCCCCCAGCAGCATCGCGGCCAGCGACTGCGCCGCCCCGATCCGCACCACATTCGGGGGATCGGGATATTCTGCCACATGCGCATCTTCCTCGGTCACCCAGGTGATGTCGCGGTGATCCACGCCGTATTCGTCCAGCAGAATCCCCCGCAGCCACACCCCGGTCGTCTGCGACCACGCCCGCACCCCAATGCGCCGACCCCGCAGATCGGCCGGTCCCGCGATCCCCGACCCCACTGGACACACCAAAGCCGCGTGATGGAACCCCCGCATCACCACGATCGGCAGGCCCTTCAATGGCTTCCCAAACGCCTGCGCCTGAGCCAGCGTCGTCAACGCAATTTCGCACAAATCGAAATCCAGGGTCCGCACCATCCGCCGGAACGCGCGCGTGATCACCGGCACGTCCTCGAAGTCGAACCGCACAAGATCGGACCCGACCGTCCCGTCCTTCAGTGCCCGCACATGCGGATAGTGCGCGACTGCCGTCTTCAATGTGACCATGGTCTGCCCCCACCCGATCGAAACAAACTGAGTCTACGCCGTCATTGCGACAACCGCCATCACGCGCCAAGCTCCACGCAACCAACCCCGGGAGAGAACAGTGCAAATCGGCTTCAACCTGCCCGTCAGCGGTCCCATGGCCGCACCCGAAGTCATCGCCAACATCGCCCAGCTCGGAGAATCCCTCGGCTTCGACTACCTGACGCTGACCGACCACATCGCCCTGCCGGACACCTCCACCCCAGGCTACCCCTATTCCACCACCGGCGAATTCTACACCCCCGATCCCGGCCACCGCGTCGAGCAACTCACCACCGCCGCCTGGGTTGCCGCCAAAACCATACGCATCAAGCTCGTCCTGGCGGTCATGGTGGTGCCTCACCGCCCCGCCGTGCTGACGTCGAAAATGCTCGCCACCATCGACGTGCTGTCCGCCGGGCGACTGATCGTCGGCATCGGCGCCGGCTGGCTGAAAGTCGAACTCGACGCCGTCGCCACCACGCCGTTCGCCGAACGCGGCGCCGTCACCGATGAATACATGGACGCCATCCGCACCATCTGGACGCAGGACAAACCGGTCTTCCACGGCAAATACACCAATATCGACGGCCTGCTGACGGACCCCAAGCCGGTGCAGAAACCCCATCCGCCGATCTGGGTCGGCGGCGAATCCGCCCCTTCGATGCGCCGAGCGGCGAGGATCGGCGACGCCTGGTACCCGATCGGCAGCAACAACGCCCATCTGCTCGACACGCTGCCGCGCCTCACCGCCGGCATCGCTCGCATGCGCGACCTCACCAGGCAGGCCAGCCGCGATCCCGCCGTCATGGGCATCGTCTACCGCGTCAAGCGCCACGGCCAGCCCGCGCCGCTTGCCACCGACGGGCACCGAAAACTGTTCACCGGCACCGTCGCCAACACCATCGAAGACATCGCCGCGGTCCGCGAAATTGGCGTCACCGCGCTGGATTTCGACTTCGAAGGCCGCGACGCAACGAAATCCGCCGCAGACATGAAAAAATTCCACTCAGAGGTCTTGTCTAGGATTTAAGTCCACACAACCTGCGGCTGTATGAGCACCATCGCATCCCGGACCGAACACAATTCCGGCTACCACCTGCATTTGCATAACCGCCTCGCGGAAGCAGAGCCGTTTTACCGCAAAGCCCTCGCGCTCGACCCCGACTTCAAGGAGGCCTGGGCCAATCTCGGCCTGGTCAGCCTCGCTCTCGGCCGCCCCGGGGAAGCCGTCGCCTGCCAGCGCGAAGCACTCCGCATCGACCCCGACAATGCCGACGCGCTGAACAATCTCGGCACCGCCCATTATGCCAACGGCCATATCGTCGAGGCGGAGAACTGCTTTCGCGCCGCACTGCGCATCCAGCCCGCCCACGCCAACGCCACCCTCAACCTCGGTTCCGCCCGCCAGACCCTCAACCACGTCGACGAAGCCGAGGGCCTGTTCCGCCGCGCCCTCGCCCTTGGCATCGATCCCGCCCGAGCCAACAGCAACCTCGCACTCGCTTTGATGGAACAGGCCCGCCCCACGGAAGCCGAGCTCCTCTGCCGCGAAGCCCTGGCCTTGCGCCCAGACTACAAGGAGGCCCGTGCCAACCTCGCCCTCGCGCTGCTCATGATGGGCCGGCTGGACGCGGCCTGGCCGGAATACGAGGCCCGCTGGGAGGTCGAATCGATGGGCACGCCCGCCCCGGTCCTGACCCAGCCGCGCTGGACCGGGCAGAAACTGAACGGTGAGACCGTCCTGCTCTATGCCGAACAGGGTTTCGGCGACACGCTGCAGTTCTGCCGTTACGCGCCGATGGTCGCCGCCGCCGGCGGCCGGATCGTGCTGGTCGTGCCGAAGGCGCTGCGCCGCCTGCTGACCACCCTCGAAGGCGTCGCCGACCTGCTCACCGAGGAGGACGATATCCGCATCGTCTGTGACTATCACTGCCCGTTGCTCAGCCTGCCGCTCGCCTTCAACACCACGATCGACACCATCCCCGGCGCAGTGCCGTATCTGCACGCCGACCCGGCACCATGGGGTGACACGCTCGCCGGCCTGCCCGGCCTGAAAGTCGGCCTGGTCTGGGCCGGCAAGTCCCGCACCGCCCAGCCGCACGCCGTCGCCATCGACAAGCGCCGCTCCATGCACCTCGCTGACATGGCGTCGCTCCTGTCCGTGCCGCGCACCAGCTTCGTCTCCCTCCAGCTCGGTCCGCCCGCGTCGCAGATGGAAGCGCTGCCCGACGGTGCAAACCTGCTCGACGTCTCCGACCGGCTGACCGACTGGGCCGACACCGCCGCGCTGATCGCCGGCCTCGACCTCGTCATCGCCGTCGATACCGCCGTCGCCCATCTCGCCGGCGCCCTCGGCAAGCCGGTCTGGATGCTCAACCGCTTCGATTCCTGCTGGCGCTGGTTTCTGAACCGTGACGACACGCCCTGGTACCCGACCATGCGGCTGTTCCGCCAGACCAGGCGCGGCGACTGGGCCGGGGTCATCGAGCGCGTCAAACAGGCCCTGACCGAACGCGCCCAGTCCTGATCCAAGTTCCCACGAGGCTTGCCATGCGCGCGTATGTCGAAGTTCTGGCGATGATCGCCGGCCTGCTCACCGCCTTCGCCCTGCTCACGATGATCGCCAACTGATCCCGCGAGTCGACCGCATCTGCCTGGCAGTTTCGCACACAGAAGGTACGCTCAAAAGTAAAACTCGGACCGCTTCATTAACCTTTCCTTAACGACATCACGGCAACATTCCGCGCCACGGACCGCGCTCGCGTGGCGCCATACCGCATTGAATGCGCCATGTCGGGACTTGCGACGATGCATGACGAGATCAGCCACAGGATGACACCTCGGGCGCACAAATTCGCCGTATGCGGTGCATTCGCCGTCCTCGCGGCCTTCGCACTCGGTCCGCCGGCCTCCGCCCGCAACGCGCAGGATGCGCAGTCCCTCGCCGAACGCGCCGTCAGGCATATCGCCGACGTCGGACGCGACCAGGCCTTCGCCGATTTTTCCCGCCCGGACGGCGGCTACGTCGACGGTGAACTCTACATTTTCTGTCAGGATGCCAGCGGTGTCGTCGTCGCCCATGGCGGCAACCCCAGGCTGGTCGGCCAGAACCTGGCCGACGTGCGCGGACCGGACGGCCGTTTCCCGAACATTGAAATCAACCAACTCGGCCTGACCCAGGGCAGCGGCTGGCTCGAATTCCGCTGGCCCAATCCGGCGACCCACCGGGTCGCACTGAAATCCGCCTACGTCCTCAAGGTCGATGACCACACCGTCTGCGGGTCAGGCTATTACCAGGACGCCCCGCCGTGATAGGCGTTCTCGCCGTCGGTCTGGCCGCCGCCGCCTTTGCCGGTTTCAACCGCCCCGACGGCGGTTTCGTCGAACGCGAAGCCTACATGGTCTGCCTCGATAACGACGGCATCGACCACACAGCCCGTGGCAGCGGCGACTGCAAGGACACCCCATCCGAACCGGACCAGCCCGAATGGGTCAAGCCAGCTCTGGCGGCCGCCACCGCAAATACACACCGGGCGGCGCATCCCCTTCACCCTTTCTTAATCATTTTCCGGGCAAGTATCGGTGTCACGGGGCGAAAATCCCCTGGCTCTGATCTTTCATGGAACACCGCATGACGGAGCCGCCTACCACTCCTGCCGCAACGGGCCGGCGCATCCTCCACCGGACGGTCGCTGCCGCGAAGCATGTCGCCTGTTCCGCCGCCACCGGCTTCGCCGCGCTCGAGCCGGAACCGGCCCACACACCTCAGGACGCCCAGGCCCTGGCCGAACGCGGCCTCGCGCACATCCATGCGGTCGGCCGAACCCAGGCCTTCGCCGACTTCTCCCGCCCCGACGCCGGCTTCGTCGACGGCGACCTTTACATCTTCTGCGTGGAAAGCAGCGGGGTGATGCTCGCCAACGGCGCCAATCCCAGGACCATCGGCCAGAACATGGCGCAACTGCGCGGCCCTTCCTGGGTCCTGAGCCCTGAACGGGTCGCCGGCCTCGATCGCACCAACGGCGCCGACTGGATCGAATCTCGCTGGCCCAACCCGGCCGCCCACCGGATCGAGCCGAAAGTCGCCTACGTCGCCAAGGTTGACGACCATACGGTCTGCGGCTCCGGCTCCTACGAATGTCCGCTGCCCAAAGATCACCCGGCCAAAGACCCCCCACCATGACCCGGTATCGCCCCGCCATACTCGCCGGCATCGCCCTCGTCACCCTGGCCGCGACCTCCGCCTCACCCTCGGCCGACGATGTCCAGGCCCTGGTCACACGCGCCGCCGCCTATATCCGTCAGTATGGCCAGGAACAGGCCTTTCGCGACTTCACACGGCCTGACGGCGGCTTCGTCGTGGGCGAGCTGTACATATTTTGTAACGATGACCACGGTGTCGTCCTGGCCCATGGCGGCAACCCCAAGCTCCTCGGCAAAAGCCTGTTCCCCATCCGCGATGCCGAGGGCAAGCAGCCGATCCAGGAGTTGAACGCCATCGCCCACGCAGCCGGGCAGGGATGGCTGGAATACCTGTGGCCGAATCCCGAAACCGGACGCATTCAGCACAAGGTCAGCTACGTCGTCGAAGTCGACAAGCAGACCTTCTGCGGCAGCGGCTATTACAAGCCGGAGACGCCGTGACCGCCGCTGCCATCCCCGAAACGAAAACCGGCGAACCGGGCACCGCCGCGCCCCAGACCAAGCCGCTGCGCCGCCCCCGCCTGCGCAGACCCCGCTTGCTCAATATCAGACCCCGCCTGCTCAGACCCCGATTGCTCAGACCCCTCCTGGGCAACCTCTCGCTCACCCTCAAAGTCGCCCTCATCCCCGCCCTGACCCTGCTGCTGTTCGGCTTGGTGCTGACCGTCGCCATGCAAGTAACTGAGCGTAACACCGCCGCCCTTCGCGCGCTCGATCGCAACGTCTTCGAACCGCTCAACCGCGCCCAGGCGTTGAAGGACCGCATCACCCTGCTGCAGACACATCTGTTCGCGCTGCTCTCGATCGGCAACAACGAAACCGATCCCGCTGCCCAGCAAGCCGCGTCCGAAGCCGTGATCAGCGAACTCGTCGCCTGCACCGCCAACGTCAACCTGTTCCTCGACGCCAATCCGGCGGTCCCTCCGGCAGTCGTCGTCCGCCTGCGGGCGGAATTCGCCGACTATGCCAGCCGCGTCCGCCAGACCGCCGGCTTCGCCGCCTATGACGCCAGCTACGGCGCGCTGATCGCCGGCAGCACCAACGACCGTTTCGTCCTGCTTCACGCCGACCTCGACGACCTCGTGCAGTCGCTGGCCGTGCGTCGCACTGCGCTGGCCACCGAGGCGGTCAACAACAGCCTTGCCGCCCAAAGAACGCTGCTCAGCCTCGGCCTCGGCGCCACCATGCTGACCCTGCTGGGCTCCATCGCCGTCGGACGGGGCATCGCCCGCCCGGTGCTGCGTCTCACCGCCATGATGAACCGCCTCGCCGCCGGTGACACCAATGTCGCCGTCCCAGGCGCCGACCGCCAGGATGAGGTCGGCGCCATGGCTCACGCGGTCCAGGTCTTTCGTGCCAATCTGATCGCCCGGCGCAAGGGCGAGGCCACCCTGCGGCAGACCAACATCGAGTTCAACGCCGCACTCAACAGCATGCTGCAGGGCATGATGGTCTGGGGCCCGGATCATCGCGTCAAACTCGCCAACGCCCGCTTCCTCGCGATCGTCGGCGTGCCCAAGGGCATCGTCGAACCCGGCCAGACCCCTGCCGAGATCGCCGAAATCTGCATTGCCCATGGCGCGCACCCCGGCCATAGCGTCGGTGAGGTCACCGATCTCATTAACAAAACAGTCAGCGCCGGCCGGTCCGTCCGCCATGAAGCCGAGATGCGGCCCGGCCGCTTCGTCCAGATCGCCTCCGAACCGATGCCCGATGGCGGCACCGTCGTCACCTTTGAAGACATCACCGAAAAGCGCGCGACCGAGGCCCGCATCACCTACATGGCCCGCCACGACGCGCTGACCGCGCTGCCAAACCGGGCGGTTTTCCAGGAACATCTCGACCTGATGCTCGACAGCGGCGTGGAGCGTGAGCCGTTCGGCATCCTCTGCCTCGATCTCGACCACTTCAAGGAAGTCAACGACACCATCGGCCACCCGGCGGGTGACGAACTGCTGCGCCTTGTGGCCGGCCGCCTGCGTCACTGCGCACGCGACCGCGACCTGATCGCCCGCCTCGGCGGCGACGAGTTCGCCATCATCATTTCCAGCCCGACCGCCGGGCCAGGCCCCGCCGCCGCGCTCGCCGCCCGCGTCGTCGAATCCATCTGCGCGCCCTACGACATCCAGGGCCACAACATCGTCATCGGCACCAGCATCGGGATCGCTCTCGCCGAACCCGGCGTCTCCGGCCCGGACCTGTTGAAACGCGCCGACGTCGCGCTCTACCGCGCCAAGGAGGAACGCGGCAGCTACGCCTTCTTCGAAGCCGGCATGGATGAGCACCTTCAGGCCCGCCGCCACCTCGAAGCCGACCTTCGCCTGGCACTCCGCCACGGCGAGTTCGAACTGAACTACCAGCCACTGTACAACTTGATCGAGGACCGCGTCACCGCGTTCGAGGCACTGATCCGCTGGAACAGCCCGACCCGCGGCCGCGTCGCGCCCGACGCCTTCATCCCGTTGGCAGAGCAGACCGGCCTCATCGTGCCAATGGGCGAGTGGGTGTTGCAAACCGCCTGCGAGCAGGCCGCACTCTGGCCCGACCACATCCGCGTCGCGGTCAATCTGTCCCCGGTGCAGACCAAGGCAAAAAATCTCGTCACCCTGGTGCGCGAAACCCTCGCCCGCACCGGCCTGCCGCCCCACCGCCTGGAACTGGAAATCACCGAGACCGTACTGCTGCAGGACACAGACACCGTCATGTCCATGCTGCACACGCTGCACGACATGGGCCTCAAAGTGTCGATGGACGATTTTGGCACCGGCTATTCGTCACTCAGCTACCTCCGCCGCTTCCCGTTCGACAAGATCAAGATCGACCGCTCCTTCATCAGCGATCTGCGCGGCCCGCTGTCCGGCGCCCAGCAGACCCTGGACAGCCAGGACCCGCTGACCGCTGCCGCCGCCAACGCCACAACCATCGTGCGCGCCATCGTCGGCCTCGGCGACAATCTCGGCATCCTGACCACCGCCGAGGGTGTGGAAACCGCCCAGCAGTTCGCCCACGTGCGCGAGAGCGGCTGCACCGAGGTGCAGGGCTACTTCGTCAGCCCGCCGCGTCCCGCCGATGAGATCGCCGGCCTGCTGCGCCGCATCGACGCCACGCTGCCCGCCATCGCCCACGGCCCCGACGCGCTGCCGCAACGGGTCGCATAACACTGTCCTATCTGGCGTCGTTCGCCCGACCTGATACCATCCCGGCCTGAGCGCACCATAACCGCGCCAGGGATAGCAACGGGAGGACACACATGGCCGACACCAGCAGGATCGCCGAACCGCTTCGCCGCGCCGCAGAATCCGGCGACATCCCAGGCGTCGTCGCCGCCGCTGCCACCAGGGACGGCGTCATCTTCGAAGCCGGCTTCGGCACACGCGATGTCAACACCGGCACGCCGATGACCGCCGACACCGTGGTCTGGATCGCCTCCATGACCAAGGCCGTCACCGCCGCCGCCGCCATGCAGCAGGTCGAGGCCGGCAAACTCACCCTCGATGGCCCGATCGCCGACATCCTCCCCGAACTCGGCCGCGTGCAGGTGCTGGAAGGCTTCGGCGCCGACGGCCAGCCCCGTCTGCGCGCCCCCAAACGCGCCATCACCCTGCGCCAGTTGCTCACCCACACCGCGGGCTACGCATACGACATGTGGAACGCCGACATCGGCCGCTATATCGAAGCCACCGGCACGCCCGGCATCATCTCCTGCCAGAACGCTGCCCTGACACTGCCGCTGGCCTCCGACCCCGGCGAGAAATGGGAATACGGCATCTCCATCGACTGGGCCGGCAAGGCCGTCGAGGCCGTCACCGGCCAGACCCTCGACCACACCCTCCAACAATCCCTCTTCACCCCGCTCGGTATGTCCGACACTGGCTTCAAAATCGGCCCCGAACAGCGCAAGCGCCTGGCGAAAATCCATGCCCGCACCCCGGCCGGCATCGTCTCCACTGACACCGAGCTTCCGCAGGACCCGGAATTCCACATGGGCGGCGGCGGCCTCTACTCGACCGTCGGCGACTACCTGAAATTCGCCCTGATGATCATGCACGGGGGCACCCTGAACGGGGTCCAGGTGCTGAAGCCGGAAACCGTCGCCGAGATGTCCAGGAACAGCATGGGCGCCCTGGTCTGCAACCCCATGAAGACCGCCGCGCCCGCCTATACCAACGACGTCGATTTCGTCGCCGGCATGAAATGGGGCCTCAGCTTCCTGATCAACCCCGAACCGATGCCGACCGGCCGCTCCGCCGGCAGCCTCGCCTGGGCCGGCCTGGCGAACTCCTATTATTGGATCGATCCCAAACGCCAGGTCGCCGGCGTTTACGCCACCCAGTTGCTGCCGTTCTACGACGCGAAGGCGGTGCAGGCGTTCGCGGCCTTCGAAACCGCAGTTTACGCCTCGCTTCCGGCATAATCCGCAGGTGCGGCCGGCGAAGCGGCACCTCCCGCTTCGCTGCCACAATGATACCATTGTGTTTCCCCGCTTACGACACGGGCAAATACGACATCCGTTCCTGTGACGCAGGTCACCGCGCCGCCGTTCCAGCGGTGGCATGGTGATCGCACACCGAACGGAGGCTACAATGCGTATCTACCTTGAAGTGGTCGCCACGATCGCCGGATTGCTGGGGGCCTATATCGTCCTGGCCAACCTCGTCGTATAGGCGGCGCGCGAAACCAAGACTCTAAGCCACCGCCACCCGCGACCGAGCCACCCAGTGCCAGCCCACCACCATGAACGCGACCAGCACCGGCGGCACCACGGTCAGGTTCAGCACGTCCCACCCCGCCGTCGCCTGCACCGCGCCCGATGTCACCGCCGTCGCCGCCACGCTGCCGAACACGATGAAATCATGCGTCGCCTGCACCCGCACCCGCTCCTCGGCTGAATACGCCGTCGTCAGCAGCGCCGTGCCGCCGACGAACATGAAGTTCCAGCCCACCCCCAACAGCGCCAGCGCCACCAGGAACGTCCGGAACAGCGGCGGCTCGTATAAATTCACCGCCACACAGCCCAGCGTCAGCAGCCCGCCCATCATGATGATCTGATGCACCCCGAACCGCTGGATCAGCCGCCCGGTCACGAAACCCGGCGCAAACATCGCGATCGAGTGCGCCCGGATCACATCAGCGCTCGCCGCCACCCCGTACCCGCACATCAGCATCTGCAGCGGCGTCGAGGCCATCACCAGGTTCATCGTCCCGTAGCCCACCAGCGAACTCACCACCGCGGTCACGAACGCCGGCCGCGCGAAAATCACCCGGAACGGCACCGCCACGCCGGTCCGCTTCTGCGCCGGCGGCACTCGCACGAACGACAGCAGCACGGCCGTGATCACCGGCAGCAACGGCAGGTACAGATAGGTCGCCAGGAACACGTAATCCGGGATCAGCGCGTTGGTCCGCTTGACCATCTCCGGCCCGACGATCGCCGCCACCACCCCGCCCGCCAGCACCAGCGAGATCGCCTTCGCCTTGGCATGTGAATCAGCCACCTCGGCCGCCGCGAACCGCAGATGCTGCGAGATCCCGAACCCCAGCCCCGCCGGAATCGCCCCCAGGCAATAAACCACGAAATTGCCCGAGTAGATCCCCAGCGCAAATGTCAGGCTGCCGCACATCATGATCGCGCAGCCCAGCCAGAACCCGGCCCGCCGGCCGAACCGCGGAAACACATACCCCGCCACCAGCGAGGCGCTCATCACCGCCACCATCTGGATCGACATCGGCAGCGTGTTCAGCGCCGTTCCCGACAGCCGGAAACCGACCAGCGAGGCCATGATCGCCTGCCCCGACATGACAGCGTTCATCAACGCCTGGCAGGCGAACAGCAGCCACACATTCTTGTTCATTTTCTTGGACGTCCAACGCTTAGCTAAAAATGGCTCCAACCTCCTTTTGTCAGAGAAAGCGATTCTCCGCCAGAGCCACGCACGACAACCTCGGGTGGCCCCGCCTGCAACCGCCCGATCCGCGTCACCGCAACCCCGCAGCGAACTGCCTCGGCCAGCAGCGCCTCCGCCCGCGCCGGCGGCACCGCCAGCAGCAGTTCGTAATCGTCCCCCCCGGTCAGGCAGGTCTCCAGCCACGCCGGCCCCGCCGCCAGCGCCGGATCGGACAGCGGCACATCGCCGGCGAAAATTTCCGCCCCCAGCCCGCTCGCCCGGCAGATATGCCCCAAATCCTGCACCAGCCCGTCCGACACATCCATCGCCGCCGAGGCAATTCCTGCCAGCGAAAACCCGACCCGAGGCCGTGGCAGCCGGTACCGCTCCAGCAGAAATCCGGTCGGATCGACCAGCCGCCCGGTCGCCACCGCCAGTCCCAGCGCGCCGTCGCCGATCGTCCCCGTCACCCAGATCTCGTCGCCGTCCGCCGCCCCGAACCGGTGCACGGCCGTCCCCGGCGCGACATGCCCGATCAGCGTCAGCGACAAGGAAATCGACCCCGGCGTCGAGGTCGTGTCACCCCCCAGCAGCGAAACCCCAAACGCAGCCTGATCAACCGCCAGCCCCGCCGCGAACCCGGCCACCCACGCATCCGGCGTGCCCTTCGGCAGCGACACCGTCATCAGGTAATGCAGCGGCACCGCCCCCTTCGCGGCAATGTCGGACAGATTGACCCGCAGCAGCTTGCGCCCGACCAGGTCCGGCGGATCGTCCGGCAGGAAATGCACGCCCGCCACCATCGCATCCACCGTCAGCACCAGTTCCCGACCGGCCGGCGGCATCAGCAGCGCCGCATCGTCGCGCAACCCCAGCGCCCCCGGCCCCGCCAGCGGCCGGAAATGCCGCCCGATCAACGAAAACTCCCCCGGCAGGGTCATACCCGACCCGCTCCCCCAACTCGCCGCCGCCACCGTCGCCTATCCGTGTTCATCCGTGGTTCGAACCCCCCATCTCCGTCATACCGGACGCCGCCCAAACCCGATATGCATGCGCCGCAACTGCGCGAAGCCACGCAAAGCATGACCTCACGCGCCACCACACTGGCACAACCGGCCCAAACCCGTTCGGCCGCAACCGCCCAGGCCTGGTGGCTCGCCCTCATCGCCCTCACGGTCATCCTCCTCGCACCGCTGCTGATCGTCGACGTGCCGCCGCTGCTCGACTATCCCAACCACCTCGCCCGAGCCTTCGTCCTCGCCTCGCTCCCCCAGGACCCCGTCATCGCCCGCTTCTACGCCCCGCACTGGTCGATCATCCCGAATCTCGGCCTCGACCTGATCACCCCGCCGCTGATCCGCATCCTGCCCGTCCACGTCGCCGGCCGCCTGCTGATCGCCGCCGCCCTCCTGCTCCCCGTCGCCGGCACCATCGCCTACAACACCGCGCTCGGTGGCCGCTGGTGGTCCCTCGGCGTCGGCCTGTTCGCCTACAACGCCTGCCTGCTCTACGGCTTCCTCAATTTCGAGATCGCCATCGGCCTCGCCTTGCTGCTCGCCGCTGCCTGGCTCCGCTGGCGCGAGTCCCATCCCGCCCGGACCATCGTCATCGCCGCGGCCGGCGCACCCATCCTGTTCGCCTGCCACCTGATGGGCCTGATCTTCTTCGCCCTGCTGATCGGCGGCGCCGAACTGTGCCAGCTTCGCCACGCCCAAATCTGGCGCGCCATCGTCACCCGAGGCGCCATCCTGCTGCTGATTTTCGTCGTCCCCCTGGCGTTGTATGCCGTCTCCGCCCTCCAGCAGATGGGCGGCGACGCCGAGTACAAGCCGATCGGCGAGAAGCTGCTCCAACTCGTCACGGGCTTTGCCAACTACAACTGGCCGCTGGACGTCATGACCGCCACCCTGGCCGTCGCCATCCCCGCGCTGTGTCTGTTAACGCACCGGGGCAGGGTGCCAGGCCCCGCCGCCTGCACCAGCGTGCTGCTGCTGATCGCCTTCCTCGCCGCGCCCTATGCCTGGAAGGGCACCGCGGCCCTCGACGCCCGCTTCGCCATCATGCTGGGCTTCATGCTGTTCGCCGGCTTCGTCCCCATCCACTGGTCGCCGCTGTTCCGCCGCGTCGCCATCGCAGCACTCGGATTCTGCTTCCTCGCCCGCATGGCCCTGCTCACCGCCGCCTGGGTCGACCGCCGAACCGACCTTGCCGACCTGCGCGCCGTCCTCGCCCCGGTGCAGCCCGGCCAGGCGGTCTACTTCGTCCGCGCCGGCCTTGACGAGGCCCCCAGCTACTGGCGCGCCAACCCCCACTTCCGCAAACTCTCCGACGGCGTGCGCACCGACGAACACCTCGGCGCCCTCGCCCTGATCGAGCACCGCGCTTACTGGCCGTTCGAGTTCGACAACCCATCCCAGCAGCCGATCGAGACCCGCGAGCCATACGCCGCCCTCGCCGTTCGGGTCGGCAGCATCCCGACGCGCGCCATCGCCGCCAGTGCCAACGTCTGCGGGTTTGACTACGTCCTGCTGATCGACGCCGACGCGGTGCCGCCCTTACCGCCGGACCGCTTCCAACTCATGCGACAGTCAGGCTTCGCCACCCTCTACACCATCCGGCACTGCCAGAAGGATCCCGACGCCAACGGCTTGTCGCCCCGCAACCGATAAGTCAGGATCATCACCCTACGCACCAAGGAGCCCAACCGCGTGATTCTGCTGCAGGTGGTGGTCAGCGGCCTGCTGATGGGCTCGGTTTACGCGCTGTTCTCCTCCGGCCTGACGCTCATCTGGGGCATGATGAACGTGGTCAATTTCGCCCATGGCGACTTCGTCATGCTGGCAATGTACGCCGCCTTCTTCGCCTACACCCTGCTGCACCTCGGCCCGATCGTCTTCATCCCCGGCGCCGCCGCACTCATGTTCCTGCTGGGCGTGATCGTCTATCTCGGCCTCGTCCGCCACATCGCCAAAGGCCCGATGCTGGCCCAAATCCTCGGCACCTTCGGCCTCGCATTGGTCCTCCGCTACAGCGCCTTCTGGGCCTTCACCGCCAACTTCGTCTCGCTGCCGGATACGCTGGTCGGCGGCACCTTCGACCTCGGCGGCATCCGCATCGAGGCATCCCGTCTGCTCGCCGGCGTCCTGGCACTCGTCATCACGCTCGCCATGCACCTTGTCCTGACACGCACCGCGCTGGGCAGCCGCCTGCTCGCAGTGTCTGAGGACCGTAACGCCGCCATGCTGATGGGCATCCGACCCGACCGCATGCAGGCCATCGCCTGGGGCATCGGCGCCGCCTCCACCGGTATCGCCGGCGCGCTGATCGCGCTGTTCTTCTACATCTCCCCCACCGTCGGCGAATCGCTTTCACTCATCGCCTTCGTCGTCGTCTGCCTCGGCGGCTTCGGCAGCGTTCCCGGCGCGCTCATCGCCGGTATCGGCATCGGCGTCATCGAGGCGCTGTCCGCCTACCTGATCGGCGCCGTCTACCAGGACGTCGTGGTTTACGCCCTGTTCCTGGGAGTCCTCTGGGTCCGCCCGCAAGGCCTGCTGGGCACCAACTGACGATGCGAGACCGATCCCTCGTCATCATCGGCTTTTTCTTCATCGCCGCCTGGCCGTTACTCGTGCACGACGTGTTCTACCAGCGTGTCGGCGCCCTTGTTCTGCTCGCCGCCATCTCCGCCTCCGCCTGGAACCTGCTGGGAGGCTACGCCGGCCAGGTTTCCGTCGGCCACGCGGTCTATTTCGGCGCCGGCGCCTACTCTTCCC
>Ga0302320_10008852_pt1 | contig 21777 bp, 15 predicted proteins | sample Bog_T0_3_FD_202130 | JGI IMG/M metagenome (GOLD analysis project Ga0302320, IMG submission 202130) | Peat permafrost microbial communities from Stordalen Mire near Abisko, Sweden - Bog_T0_3 | ecosystem: Environmental > Terrestrial > Soil > Wetlands > Peat | place: Sweden: Abisko, Stordalen Mire...
AGGGAGTGATGGAGTTCAGGAGGGAGGCCGGCGGAGGGTTGAAGGTCCACCGGCTAGGTGCAATGAAAGGGGAGGGCAGAACTAGAGGTGGAATTCGTTGGCGGGGGTGCGGGCTTTGCCGATGGTGAAGAAGGCAAGGAGGACGAGACCGCTGCCGAGCAGCAAAAGGGAGGGGGGTTCAGGGGTGTACTCGACACTGCCGATGTCGCCGTAGATGTTCAGGGTTCCGGTGGTGGTGTAAAGAGGCTCATCGCCGTTGTATTCCCAGAAATAGAACTCGTCGGTTCCGAGGACGGCGGTGCTGAGTTCCGGGCCAATGATGATGTTGATACCGCCCAGGACAGGATCGAGGATTTCGAAACTGAAGCCGGACTGGGAGCTGCAATGAAAGGGTGTGATGGTGGGGCCTTGCGGAGAAGTGCCGGGGAAGAAACAGCTTCCCGGTCCCAAGGTTGAGCCAGTTCCCTGGATTGGAGCGATGTTGCTTTGCACGGTGACTGACCCGGTGGAGACTTCAAAGGGGTCGGTGGTACTACCGAGTTCGTCGCCGGAGAGTATGCCGGAAGCGGAAACGTAGTGCCCGGTGAGGTCGGGTGTGGTGGAGAATGAGAACGTGACGTTGTAAGGGTTGAAATCAGCCATTGCGGCTGGACAGGCGCAGAGAAGCGCTGCGAGCACGACAATTCCCAAGGAGCATTTTTTCACGGAGACCCCCTCAGGGGATTTTAGCGTGAAAGTTACGAGGTGAGTGACTTGATTTTTGTGGATTATTGTCAGGCAGGGTGCGGAATAGGCAATAAATCGGCTGGGCGTGCAAGAAACGATGGTTCGCCCGTTCTTCAGATGGGAAAGGATGACATGTTCCTGATCTCACGTTCTTTCAGGAGGCGTCGTCTAATTTCCTAAACGGCCAGTGGATTTTGGAAGAGGTATCTTGTGCGTATCCGCATTCTGCTCGCATCCGTCTTTGCAGCAACATCCGTTGCAGCCCAACAGCCTACAACCCAGCCAGCGGCGCCCTCGACGGCGCTAACGATCTATAACGAAGATTTCGCAGTGGCGCGGACACAGGTGGATTTGGATCTACACGCGGGTCTCAACGAAGTAACGACGACGCAGGTGACGAGTGCGCTGGAGCCGGATTCGGTGGTGCTGCGCGACGCGAACGTGCGGGACGGTGGGAGGACCCAGGGCTTTCACATCGTGGAACAGGATTATGACGCCGCGGTAGTGAATCAGGAGTGGCTGCTGCAGAAGTACGAAGGGAAGACGATTCAGTTTCAGGTTTCCGGCGGGAGCATGGTGGATGGGAACTATGTTCCGCGAGCGGCAGTACCGGGGAAGATCATTCGCGCACCGGATCCGGCCGGGCAGTACCCGCAGAACCAGCCGCTGGTTGAAGTGAACGGGCAGATGCAGTTTCAGCTTCCAGGGATACCGCTGTTTCCGGCATCGACTGACGGGCTGATGTTGAAACCGACGCTGCGCTGGCAGATTGATTCCGACAAGGCGCAGAAGCTTTCGGCGGAGCTTGCATATATCACCGGTGGGTTGAGCTGGGAGGCGACTTACAACATTGTTGCGCCGGAAGGTGGAGAGAAAGCGAAGGGTGCCGGTGGGGGGAGTGAGGAGAAGGCGGATGTGATTGGGTGGGTGACAATCCGCAACACCAGCGGGACTGAGTTTGCTAAGGCGCGGATCAAATTGATGGCGGGGGATGTGGCGAAGATTGCGCTCCCGGCACAAGGTTCCGCGCGCAACAAGGTTTATGCGATGGCGGAATCGGTGATGGTAAATGGGCCGGTGACGCAGAAGGCGTTTGACGACTTTCATCTCTATGATCTGAACCGGACGGTGAGCCTGAGGGATGGGGAGACAAAGCAGATCCAGTTCACGGAGGCTTCAGGAGTGACGCTGAAGCGCAGCTATGTTTACGACGGCGCGGCTTCAGACCGAATGCCGATTGCGAACTATGAAGGGAATTTCATTCAGCAGCAGAACTACGGGCTGAACTCCGATAACGCGAAGGTGCAGATCATGGAGGAGTTCAAGAACACGGAAGCGAATCACCTGGGGATTCCGCTGCCGGCGGGAAGGGTGAGGCTTTATCGGCGGGATGGGGACGGGCAGATGGAGTTTGTGGGGGAGAGCGCCATCAATCACACGCCGACTGAAGACACGGTGAAGGTAAGTACGGGCAGCGCGTTTGACGTGAAGGGGACGCGGCGGCAGACGGAGTTTTATATCGACCAGGGAAGACGGACACTGGACGAGACGTTCGAGATCAAGGTGACGAATCAGAAGCAGGACGCGGTGACGGTTGGGGTGCTTGAGCATTTGTATCGCGGAGATAATTGGGAGATTCAGCATAAGTCGGGGGACTACGCGAAGCTGGATAGTCACACGATTCAATTTCCGTTGGAGGTGCCGGCGAAGGGTGAGGCTACGCTGACTTATGCGGTGCGGTATACGTGGTAGGGCGGTGAGTTCACGGGGGGCGAGATGGTGGACGCTGTAGATCGCGCGCATCGGTTTTTCTTGGGGCTTTGCTCCAGCTCGCAGAGGCCGTTGGTTCCGTGAAACGGAACTGATTTAGCCGGAGGGGGTGGCGGCTACTGTAACGGGGCGCGCGGCGAGGGCGGGGCGAACGAGCTCGGTGGGCCATATGTAGACGGCGAGGCGGCGCGAGTAGTGGAGGACAGGCTCCTGATCGGGGAGTTGGATTCCGATGGAGGAGGCGAGGTCGTTCCGGTCGATTTCGGCTTCGGCTTCTTCAAGGGGCCAGGGGACGTGGTGGAGATTTGCGCGGACGGGCTGGCCGAGACGGTTGCGGGAGAAGAGGCAGTAGCGTTCCATGAGGAAATATTCGAGGGACCCGACACCGGGTTCGGCGAGTTTTCTGGTGGGCCCAAGACCGCGATAGCGCGCTTTGAATAGAGTGGGTTGTTTGGCGAAGCGGCGGCGGCTGTAGAAAGAGAATTCGCGTTCAGAGCGCTGCTCGAGGCGCATCTCCGCCCAGTGGTAGGGCATGTTGAAGAAGGTGCGTGCGGCAAGGGCGGCGAGGAGATTGCTGGCGTCGAGGGAGAAGCAATAGACGCCTGGGGTGTGGGTGTGCTCGTCATGGACGTAGGTGCGGAGGCTGAGGTCAGGGAAACTGCGTGCGCCGGGGATGGGGAAGAGGCCGCGGATCTTGATGCGATCAAGCCAGAAGGGGACGATGCCTAACCAGGCAGAGCCTTGGAACGTGTCGACCTGAAGGCCATCAGGGAGGAGAGCGGCAATGGAGGCGGCAGGGACCGGCCAATGGGCAAAGAGGAGGTCGTTCCAGCGCTGCGTCATCCTCCAGCGACCGGAAGGCAACGGCCTGGGCCGGTGGGACATACGAATCAGATATTCCTGCATGGCCTGCTCCTGGGTGTACTCCACTGATGGATGCCCCGATATTCGTGGTCCAATCCTGTGTTTCCAGGCTTTGCTGATTCTGTGACGCACCAAGGCTCGATCAGGATGCACAACCGAACCCAATGCCGTATTCTTGTCGCGAGCCCTATCGAATGTCCAGTGAAAGTTTTCTTCCTGCCGGTGCCCGCAACCGAACCGATGTTTTTGCCGTACATGGCGCAGACCCTGAAGTGCTGGCGTATGCCATGGCGAAGTATTCGCGTTCGGCGTTGTCAATGCGCGAGTCGCTGACCGAAATCAGCGCGCAGAGAGCGGAACAGTTTCTCAACACATTTTATTTTCAATACGGGCATCGATCGATTGCCGACCTGGCGCACATCGCATTTGCGGTGGAGCGGCTGAGCCTGCTGGCGGCGATTGTGCTGGTGGATGAGCAACGCTGGGACGGACAGGAACGGTCAACGCGCTATCAGAACTTCATGAAGTCGGGATGGTATTTTCCTGATTTCGGCGAAGATTCGAGCGCGGCGCACCTGTATGCGGAGACGGTTGAGAATTTATTTGCCACCTATCAGCGGACAACGGCGGCGGTGCTGGAGGCTCTGCGGAAGCGGGTTTCTTGCCCGGAAACGCTGAAGGCCGATGCATACGAACGCACACTGAAAGCGCGGGCGTTCGATGTGGCGAGGTACCTGCTGCCGCTGGCTACGAACACATCGCTGGGGCAGATTGTGAATGCGCGGACGCTGGAGACGCAGGTGTCGCGGCTGCTTTCGCATCCGTTTGCGGAGGTGAGGGACCTGGGGCTTAAGTTGCGCGAGGCGGCGACGGGCGCTGCCTGGAATGTGAACACGAAGGCGGCAAGCGCTTTCGTTGAGAAGCTTGGCGGGGTTGATGCCGGGCTGTCGGCGGAAGCTGCCGGGTTGTTTATGCGCGAAGTACGGACAGCGGCGACGCTTGTGAAGTACGCGGAAGTGAACCAGTACGCGCAACAAACGCAGGCCGAGCTTGCGGCTACGGCGGGGGAGATTCTGAAGGATTTGCCGATTGCGGAAGCGCCGGTGGTTGACTTGGTGGAGCGGACGGAGACGCTGGAAGTGGAATTGGCGGCGACGCTGCTTTATTCCGCCAGTCATCACCCTTATCGGCAGATACGCGATTTGGTGGCGGAATGGCCGGAAGCGCGCGTGCACGAGATCGTTGAACTGGGACTGCGGCATCGCGGAAAGCATGATGAGGCGTTGCGCGCGTTCCATGCGGGAGCGGCACTACGATTCGACATCCTGATGGACATTGGAGGATTTCGCGATATGCACCGGCATCGTCGCTGTGTGCAGATCATCCAGGGATTCACGGCGCTGCATGGGTATGAGACGCCGACGTCGGGGGACCTGGGCGGCGATACCAACATCCTGGCAGACGCTGGGGTGCTGGAGTCGTACCAGGCGGCGATTGACGCGGCTCACCGGGCGAGCGAGAGGATTGGGGCGAGTAATACGCCTGAGGCTAAGCAAACAGGGCTGTATTTGCTGCCGCTGGCGACGCGCATCCGGTCGCTGTTCAAGATGGATTTTGCGGAGGCGCAGTATATCTCGGAGCTGCGATCGGGGCCAGCGGGGCATTTCAGTTATCGGCGAATTGCGTGGGAGATGTATGTGGCATTGAAGAAGCAGCACCCGTCGCTGGCGAAGCATGTTCGAGTGACGGACTTTACGCAGCCGATTGATTTGTTGCAGCGATAATTTTTGGTGTTCGCCAGCCAATGAGGGCGATGGTGAGCGCGGCGAGCTGCATAGCGACGATGAAGGCTACGCAAGCGGGCCATTTTCCGAAGGCCCAGAAGGCGCCAGGGACTACGCCGGCGGCGGTCCCACCCAGGTAATAGCAAGTAATGTAGAGACCGGCTGCGGTGACGCGGGCGCCGGGCGGAGCTGCGACCCGGAGGTGGCTTTGGGAAGCGGTCTGGGCGATGAAGACGCCGCTCGAGAGCATGGTCAGGCCAAGAATCACGATCCACAGAGATGGGGCGAGGGTGAGGAGCACGCCGGTGATGGAGCAGCAGATGGCTCCTGCGATGCCGGCGCGCAGGCCGACCCTGGTGATGATGTATCCGGCAGCGGGGGTGACGATGAGCCCGACGAGATAGACAAAGAAGAGTGAACTCAGGGCGGTGGTGGAGAGCAGGAACGGGGGGGCGCTGAGGTGGAAGGTGATCCACGTGAAGACGCCGACGAGGGAGAAGAGGACATTGAAGCCGACGGCAAAGGTTGCGAGGAGGCGGCGGTTCCGAAAGAGGCCCTGGACTTGGTAGAGGAAGGTGAGCTCAGCTTGTTTGGCCGGCGGGGCTGCGGGGCGGCGACGGCCATGGGGCAACCAGGCTGCGACGGCGGCTGCACCGGCGAGCGAGGCGGCGCCGATGAAGAGGAAGCTGACGCGCCAGTTGAAGTGATCGGCGAGGATGCCGCTGGAGATGCGTCCGATGAAGCCGCCAAGCGCGGTGCCGCTGACGTAATAACTCATGACGAGGGCGACGCGGTGGGGCGGCCATTCTTCACCGATGTAGGTTACGAGGACGGCAACGACGCCAGGAATGGTGACGCCCTGCAGAAATCGCCAGAAGATGAACTGGGCGAGCGACGTTGAGGTTGCGGTGAGCAGGGTAGGTATGCTGATGCCGATGAGAGAGGCAACAATGACGCGCTTGCGGGGGAGTCGTTCAGTGAGAGCGCCGAAGATGGGGGCGGAGAGGGCGACGCCAAGCGTGGCGGCGGAGACGGTCATGCCGACACCGGTTTTTGAAGCGTGAAAGAGGTGCGCAAGCAAGGGCAACAAGGGCTGCGTGCAGTAGAGGCCGAGGAACGCGCAGACTCCGCACAGCGCTACGGCTGCGGCGGCCCAATGGCTGGGCATGGACGTGTCTGGCTGGGCTTGCTGGTGCATCCTTCAGCATAACGGGCGGTGATGGGGCGTGCACACGGCAGGGAATGAATGGGCGAGTAAAGGAAGAAGCTGCGTCGGTTGCGCGGGTGGTCCGCACAGATTTCGAGCAGGCTTCTAATTCCCACGGGCAGCGGCAGGCTCGGGGACAGCGTCATCGTTGGATTTGGAAGCGCGGCGACTACGGTACCTCCAGACGCCGTAGGCAATGCCAGCAAGGACAAGGGCACCGAAAGCCCAAAGCAAGGGAGCGGACCAGGTGTGCTGGGTGCGGAGGTACATGCGGACAACGGTTCGGCCATAGGTAGCGGCCAGCCATGCGATGAGCGAGTAGCGCAGGGTACGGGCGGCAGTGAAGACGGTGAGAAAGCGCAGGCGGGAGACTCCCAAAGCGCCTGCTGCAAGCAAGAAAGGCGACAGGGGGATGGGGGGTGGAAGGATAGCTGGGAGGAACACCGCGAGCACTGGGTGCCGCTGCATCCAATGGGAGATGCGGGCGCGGCGGCTCTTGCGAACCCAACGGCGCAAGGCTGCTTCACCGCCTTTTTTGCCGAGATGCCAAGTGGTGTATCCGCCGATGAGACTTCCGAAGATGGCGCTGGCTGCGAGCAAGAACGGGTTACCGCGATTGATGACAAAGAGAAGCAGAAGCAAGTCAGTGGTGCCGGGAATGGGCAAAGGAAACACAGACGCATCGACGATGGATATGAGGAACAATCCAACAGGACCCAGATGCCAAACCCAATGGGGGACAAGCGAATGATGGGCCTTGGCAGTCGAGGGCGCAAAGATGCTCATGGAAGGTTTGACGTGCGAATTGGGCGGTAAGCCGCCCGAGGACTGGAAGGTGAGTTTGATTGAAGCAATTGCGCTTTGGGAGTCATTTGTTAAAAGCAATTGTGAGCAAGGGCGAAGGCGGCGTGCGGGAGCCCTTCCTGAGCGTTTCCAGATATTCTTAAAGAGACGAGCGGCCACGTACGGCTTGTCGCTCGGCTATGGCAAAGGAATATAACCTAAATACAAGATATGGGCACCCTTCCCCCCAAGGCGCGTCGCGGCATGGAGGCATTTGCCTTCCGCGACTTCAGGCGATATCAATTGGCGCGGGTGACGGCGATCTTCGGGGCCGAGGCGCAATCGGTTGCGGTGGCGTGGCAGGTTTACTCAATTACGCATCGAGCGCTGGACCTTGGATACACGGGGCTGGCGTTGTTTCTGCCGGGGCTGCTGTTCCTGTTGCCAGCGGGTCATGTGGCGGACCGGTTCGATCGGCGGCAGGTGATCCTGGTTTGCTACGGCTTGCAGGTTGTGTGCACGATCGCTCTGCTGCTGCTGACGCGAGCGGGGTTGCATGGGGTGCTGCCGATTTACATCGTGCTGTTTTTCATGGGGACGGGGCGCGCGTTCTCAGGGCCGGCTAGTTCCGCGCTGCTCCCTCATCTGGTGCCTGAAGCGCAGTTTGTGAATGCGGTGACGTGGGGTGGAGCGATCTTCCAGTTCGCGAACATCACTGGGCCGGCGCTGGGTGGGCTGCTGTTCACGTTTCCGCTGGCGCATTTTGTGGCGGACACGAAACTGCAGGGAGCGGGGATTGTTTACGTGTTCAACCTGGGAGCGTTGGGGTGGTTCCTGGTGCTGGTGGGGAGCCTGCACGTACGGCCGGGGAGGATGGAACACCGGGCGGCATCGCTGAAGGTGGTGATGGCGGGGTTCCAGTATGTGCGGCGATCGCAGTTGTTGCTGGGCGCGTCGTCATTGGATTTATTTGTGGTGCTGCTAGGCGGGGCCACTGCGCTGATGCCGATATTTGCTCACGACATATTGCACCAGGGACCGCGCGGGCTGGGGATGCTACGAGCGGCTCCTGCGGTGGGTGCGCTGGTTGTATCGCTGTTGATGGCGCGGTATCCATTCAGGCGACATGCGGGGGTGCGGCTGTTTGTGTGCGTGGCGATCTTTGGGGCGGCGACGGTGGTGTTTGGGCTGTCGCAGAATTTGTGGCTGTCAATGGGTGCGCTGGCGATGGCAGGGGGCGCGGACATGATCAGCGTGATTATTCGAGGATCGGTGCTGCAACTGGGAACGCCGCCGGAGATGCGCGGTCGCGTAAGCGCTGTGAACTCGTTGTTCATTGGCGCATCCAACGAGTTGGGCGAGTTTGAAAGCGGGCTGACGGCACAGTGGTGGGGTGCGGTGCGGGCAACGGTTTTGGGCGGGGTGGGCGCGCTGGTGGTATGCGGAATTTGGGCGTCGCTGTTCCCGGGGCTGCGCAAAGCGGACGAGCTCACGGTGGCCGCGTTGCGAAGCCAGGCTGTTCCGGCGGGGTCGGAAGAGAGCACGCTGCCCGTTTGAGGACGGCGTTCCGGCTGAACAATGACGAGAAGGCTGCGATGGAAACGGCAGCACGCGCAAGCGGCAAAGGCAACAACTTGAGAGGTGAAGACTTGAAGACTTGGCAGAAGATACTTATCCCGACGCTGATTGTGTTTTTGGTTGGCGGTGTTTATTTGTTTGTGGTGTTCAAGCAGCGACAGAATCCAGGGGTGATTGGGCAGAACGATGCAAGCGAGAGCCTGAGCAAGGACGACCTGGTGGTGATGCGCGAATTTTCTCCGGCGCACTATGACGACCTGCAGCGGCTGGAGGGGACGACAGTGTGGATGAAGAACGGATACACGATGTCTTACTTCCCCTACGCGGGCGGGCATGTGGAATTCGACAAGCGGGTTGGGGTGATTCCCGCGGCGCAACGGCTGGATGTGAAGAAGGTCATCAAGGTGCCGGTGCCGGCGAAGGTGGATGACGGGATTGAACACGGAAACAGGCAGGCTATGGCGGTGTTCGCGCTGCCGGGCGGAAAAGACCTCTACGCTACGGCACTCGGATATATGCAAGGGAACGAAGAGGCATATTACCCGGATGTGCTGTTCTTCTACGACGATCCGCATACGATTTATGCGCATTGGCCGAAGGATGTTTGGGCCGCGATTGATGCGCACCAGGTAAAGCCGGGGATGAGCGAACTGGAAACTCGGATGGCGATTGGGCAGAAGATGAAGCCGGACGGAAGCACGGAAGGGGATCGCACGGTGACGTACGACGAGGATGGGAAGACATGGACAGTTACTTATGTAAAGGATAAGGCTACGGAGGTTAAGGGAGGTTGAGGGCGCTGGCGTCAGTTCGGACGTCGGACGGTTTCTATTGATTCAAAGTGGGAAAAGATAGAGCAAGACCGCAGTCGCCTTGGGACGGAGTTCTGCCCAAGGATATGAAAAGCAAACGCGGATCCCTCCTTCGTCGGGATGACAGCTTTTGAGGTGGTACGAATGCGGAGTAATTTCTGTGTTGAAAGCAAAAAAATTCGGATGGCTGCTCACGTGAGCGGCCATCCGAAAAGTCACACTTTCTAGAAACCAATTCAGGAGACATACACAGAGTAGCGGCGGGGTCGAGCTGTGTCTTGAGTCATTGGAGTGAGGCTTGGGTCAATCGATATGTGGAGACCGGCGTCCGCCTTTGTACGGTAGTCTGATTGCGCAACCGAGCACCGTTTGAGGTTTGACTGAAGCCGGGTGCGGAGTTCTGCGCAGGATGGATTCTGTTTGAGGGAACATCCATCCCGTTCTGTGGTTCAAGCTCTTCCCAATTCGAAAGTTGCATTCGGCGCGGGTATGAGGCGCAGGGATGTTGCCGCGAAAAATCGAAACGCGCGGGCGTTGCGCGGTTCGCTGGGTGTGTGGCTGCTGAGTTGCGCGGTGATGGCAACGGCGCTGGAGCCATCGACGCCGCTGGCGAACTTTGGCAGGCAGGCATGGGTGATGGAGAATGGGCTGCCGCAGAATACGGTCCAGACGCTTCTGCAAACGAGGGACGGATATGTGTGGCTGGGAACCGAAGTGGGGCTGGTGCGTTTTGACGGGAGCGGGTTTGCGGTGTTCGATCGCAATTCAAGCCCCGCGTTGCCGGGAAACGACATTCGCTGCTTGCTGGAGACGGCAGATGGAGCGTTGTGGATAGGGACGCGCGAGGGGCTGGCGCGATGGAAGGACGGAGCAGTAACGAAGTTTGTTGGGGGCGAGGGGAGCGGGCTTCCGGGGAATTCGATCCGCAAGTTGGTTGGGACCACGAACGGCGGGCTTTGGGCGTGGACTGAACGAGGATTGGCGCGGATGGAAGGCGAACGGTTTGTCGCGGTCACGGTGAAGGACGGACTACCGGAGGGAGAGATTACGGCGTTGACGGCGGATAGCCACGGGACGCTGTGGGTAGGAACGACGGTGGGCGCGGCGTTCTATGGTGATGGGCGCTGGACGGAGGTGAGGCCATCCGCGAGTGTGCCCGGAGCCGCGGGACGAGCGGGTGGGGCTGGGCCTTTTCAGGTGACGGCAGGGGGGGCGGGCGGTGTGCTGGTGGCAGACACGGAAGGCATTTTTCTGTGGGCCGGGGGGAAGTGGGCACAGATCGCACCCGCCTCCGCGCTGCCGAAAGATGGAATCGATTTTCTGCTGAGGATACCGGGCGGGGCGCTGGCGCTGGCCAGCAAGACCAGCCTGGTGGTGGTGCAGGGCGGCAGCGCAGTTCAGCGTCTGGCTGCAGGGCGCGAGCTTCCAGGAACGCGCATTCAGTCAATGTTCAGTGACCATGAGGGGAGCTTATGGATCGGGACCAACAGCGGTCTGGCGCGGCTGGCGGCGGGCAAAGTGCAGCTGCTGCCGGTAACGGATCCGTTGGCGAGTGCATCGGTGCTGACGCTGACGGAGGATCATGAAGGCGATGTTTGGGCAGGAACAGAGAGCGGCGGCCTGCACATTTTGCGCGATCAGAGATTCAGAACGATGGGCGCGCATGAGGGTCTTTCATCGGATGCGACAACCGCGGTGGTGGAAGACGGCGCGGGCACGCTTTGGGTTGGGACCAACGGAGCAGGACTGAACGCGATGCGTTTGAATACTGGCTTGGCTGCAGGCGGGGCAATCGCAAATGCGGTGCGGAATTATTCAGTGCGCAATGGGCTGACGAGCGACGTGATTCTCTCGCTGGCGGCGGCCCCGAATGGGGATCTTTGGGTGGGAACGCCGGATGGACTGAACCGGCTTAGCGGGGGCGCGATCACATCGTTCACGTCGGCGGATGGATTGCCGGACGACTTTATTCGCTCGTTGCTGGTGGATGCGGATGGTTCGCTGTGGGTGGGAACGAGGCGCGGCCTTACGCATTGGGCGATTGGGAAGAGTATTGCCGCGGGTGCGGGAATTTCACCGGCAGCCATGGAAACATTTACGCAGGCGAATGGGCTGGGCAGTGACCTGGTTGGTGCGATGACGCGCGATGCGAACGGAGACTTGTGGGTGGCCACGCTGGCAGGTTTGTCGCGCGTGCACGACGGGAAGATTGTGAACTTTACCACGGCCAACGGACTTTCAAGCAACGTTGTGACGGCGCTGTTGGCGCGCAAGGATGGGACGCTGCTGATTGGTACGCAGGATCGCGGCTGGGATGAGTGGGACGGCAAAGGCTTTTCCGCGGCGAAGGGCAACGGGCTGGAGCAGACAACGATCCACGCAATTCTCGACGATGGGGCGGGACATTTGTGGTTCGCGACGGGGAGCGGCATTGCGCGCTGCGACTGCATGCAGGGCAACGGCATGAAGCAGGGTGCGGGGTGCTCGAACTGGATTGAGTTTGGCGCGGCGGATGGATTGCGCAGCCGCGAGACGGCGATCAATAGCCATCCATCGGCGTGGCGAGCGCAGGATGGGCACCTTTGGTTTGCAACGCCCAAGGGACTGGTGGATGTGGACCCGGCACATTTTCCCGTGAACACGATTGCGCCGCCGGTGATGCTGGAGAGATTCGCAGTGGACGATGTTTCCGAGGCTTTGCATGCGGCGGACGCAATGGTGAAGATTCCGGCTGGGCATGTGCACTTCGAATTTGACTATGCGGGATTGAGTTTTGTTGCGCCGCAGAAGGTGCGTTACCGGTACATGCTGCAGGGCTTTGATCACGACTGGACGAACGCGGGAACGCGGCGGACGGCGTACTACACGAACATTCCGCCTGGCAGTTACACATTCAAAGTGCAGGCGGCGAACAATGATGGTTTGTGGAACACGGTGGGCGCGGCGCAGGCCTTTGAACTGAAGCCGCATTTTTACCAGACGGTGTGGTTCTACGCGCTGCTGGTGGCGGCAATGGTTGGCCTGGTGGTGCTGGTTTTGCGGCTGCGGCTGCAGAGGGCGGAAAGCGAATTTCGCGCGGTGCTGGGAGAGCGGAGCCGCATAGCGCGCGAGGTGCATGACACGCTGGCGCAGGGATATGTTGGCATCTCAGTGCAGCTGGAAGTGCTGACCGAACTGTTGCGCCAGAACAAGGCGGAGGCGGCGGAACACCAATTGAATTTCACTCGCGGCTATGTGCGCGAGGGGCTGGATGATGCGCGGCAATCCATTTGGGCGCTGCGATCACAGGATTCGGGTGAGACAACCCTGCCGGTGTTGCTGAGGCGTATGGTGGATCAGTCGGGTAGCAGCGGCGCGGGGTTCGAACCGCACTTCAGTATGTTTGGGGCTTATCGGCCATTGCCGCCGGGAACCGAGCGCGAGATTTTGCGGGTGGCGCAAGAAGCCATTCAAAATGCAAAGAGACATGCGCAGGCGAAGAACCTGTATGTGCAGTTGGAGTACGGGCCGGCCGTGGTCGCGCTGGAGGTGCGGGATGATGGACGGGGATTTAGCGTTGGCAAGACGGAGGAGTCGCCGGTGGGACACTACGGATTGATAGGAATGAAAGAGCGGGCAGCCACGATTGGCGGGAAGCTTGAAGTGAGCAGCGAACCGGGAGCGGGAACGACAGTAAGGTTGCGGGCAGCGGCGCCGAAGGCAGCACGAACGAATTAGGGTCATGCTTTCCCATGTCTCAAAATCGAGACATGGGGCACCCGCAGTATGAAGTAGGAGAGGGATCAGATGAAGGAGCAAACGGTGACAAAGGAATCGATTCGGGTGCTGGTGGTTGAGGATCATCACGTGGTGAGGCAGGGACTGGTTGCCTTGCTGAACGTGGCGGAAGGGCTGGAAGTTGTGGGCGAAGCCGCGGATGGGGTGGAGGCGATCACACAATTTCGCAAGCATCAACCGGACATCACGCTGATGGATCTGCGGCTGCCGCGGATGGGCGGCGTGGACGTGATTCAGCGATTGCGCATGGAGACACCGCAGGCGCGGTTTATTGTGCTGACAACGTATGACGGCGATGAGGATATTTATCGAGCACTGCAGGCGGGGGCGAAGGCATACCTGCTGAAAGGCATGACTTCAGAGGAGTTGATTACGACGATCCACGCTGTACATGCGGGGAAGTCGCATATTCCGCCGGCTATTGCGGAGAAGCTGGCGGAGCGTATGGGGACAGAAGAGCTGACGCCACGTGAGTTTGACGTGCTGGAGCAGATTGTGTACGGGAAGAGCAATAAAGAGATTGGAACGGAGCTGGAAATATCCGAGGCTACTGTGAAGACGCACATCAACAGCCTGCTGGGGAAGCTGGGCGTGACCGATAGAACGCAGGCGGCGACGGCTGCGATACAGCGTGGGATAGTGCCGCTGGAATCTTTAAGGAAGCCGAAACATGATTGAGAAGTTGAGGTGGAAGCAGTTTTGGCCGGCGTTTTTCGTGGTGGCGTTCACCCTGCTGGCGCAAGGGGCCCAGGCACAGAAGGGTTCGTGGCGGCAGGCTACGGATGCGGAGCTGGCATCGCTGCTGCCGGCGCGGGCACCGGTGGAACGCGAACATATTGAGACGGAGATGCGGACGGCGTCTGGAATCGTGAATAGCAGAGGGCGATTCATTGCCGGGGTGGTGTTGATCACGGCGGGGTACTCGGCGGACGGAAAGTATTCGCATTACCTGGTGGTGCAGGCGCCGGTGAAGATTGGGGGAGTTGCTCTGAAGCCGGGGGAGTATGTGTTTGGTTGGGTGCGGTCGCCTTCAGGGGAAGCGCTGAACGTGCATTTCCATGACGCGGCTACAGGAGTGCTGGTGGGGACGACAGATGCGCATCGAATCGCGGGGTCGAGCCGCGTGGAGAGTCTGCACATCTGGCCGCCGGGGGATCGAGCGCTGATCCAGATTGGAAGGTTTGGGATTGCTTATGAGGTTGGAGACGATTAGAGCATTTTCGGGAAACACGTAGACTTTTCGAGGGCATCAACGGTGGCTTTTTCTTTAGGAAAACGCCACTTGAGGTGTGTGCTTCCGGTCTACACCATTTCCGAAACCGCTGTAGTTGGAACCGGACGATTAAGGTTTGTGGTTTCCCACCTTCCGCAGAAAAAGGCGGAAGGATGAAGGATGGATGAGATAAGGACGAAGGCTTCTGGGGGAAGAGGCAGCTTTTGGCTGACTACGATTCGGATTCGCGGCTCTGCAAATTGCGGTTCAGGACCTTCTCAACAACGTTCTCGACATCTGTGAGGAAGAAGCTGTTGGCGGGCTGCTGGACGGCGACCTGTGTACCGGTGTGGCCAAGGGCCGAGGCAATCTCGTTCCACCGGTAGATGGTGGAGTTGACGGGCATAACGAGGGGCTTGCGGGCTGGTTCGGGCAGAGCGCAATAAGCGGTCCAGGTTCCAAGCGTGAACAGGATGATTGCCTGATACGCGAATTGGAAGGGCGCTGTCAAGGAGGAGCTCCGAGAGATAAGGGATACGGCGATGAAATCATTGGCCGACATGAGGCCGAAACCGAGAGAGATGCCAAAGGCAATGTCGCGAACCGAGAGGTGCAGGGCGTTCATGCTGAGGCAAAGGAACGCGAGCAGGCACAGCTCCAGGATGCTTACTGAGCGCATGACGCCGAAGGCGATGTCGGGAATGAGGAGCATGCCCTTATGCGAAAAGGGCATAGATGAGAACGTGACGATTACGGAAGCGAGGATGGTCCAGCGGAAGATGACGATGCCGAACTTCATGAGGCCTGGCAGCGCGGAGAGGGCCGAGCGAAATACCTCCATGCAAATAAAAAAGAGCAGGATGGCGCTAGCGAGATAAACCGCCCAATATGCGAAAAAGTAGATTGGATAGGATAAGTCGCGAGAAGCGAAGACATAGCCCGAGAGAAGGAGGAAGAGAACGGGTGCAGAAGTGAGTCGCAATGCCAGGTAGGCTCCCATCGCCGGGAAGCGGCGTTGAAGCTTCTTCTTCCAAAAGAGGAAGCCGAGCACGGCCCAGAGCAAGAACTCCGCAACCGTCATTACAGACATTGCAACGTTAGAGGACATAACGGGCCGTTCACCATCCTGAGAACTCTCCCAGAATAGCGCCGAACCCCCTGCCGCTCAACGTAAATCCGGGTGATACAGATGGCACTTTGGTGCCATTACCCCGCGTAAGGAGCGGATGTCCCGGCTACTTTGTGTTAGGGGGGCAGATGTAGGGTCCGCACGCGGGGATGGGCATTGAGGCGGTGGCAGATTGATGGCTTGAGAGGGTTGGCAAGGTCTTAGGAACCACTGAAGCGGCGGCAGCGCCGGCGAAAACGACAGATAGAGCGAAGATGCGGATGACGAGTTTCATATTGGTAACCTCTCTCTTTTAGGAGCGTGCTCAGTTTTGATCTTCTTTACACAAAGATGGTAGTCGAGAAATCGAGATAAGTCCAGCTATTTCATAGGCATAAATAATTAGTAACGAGTATGGTTACTAACGTCATATAACACGTTAGTTATCTACCGGGGGTAACCGATCTTCAAATGTGTTTCGCGAGTGATTTCCTAATGCCTTAAGGGTTCGCGCCACATGCTAAAATACATATAGGAATTTAGAAGTAAAGCCCACGTCTTTCAACCGGTTAGGGCGAAATCTGCAGGGGTTGAAACCCCCTCGGATAGAGGCCGCAAGACAGAGTCTTCCGACGAGAGCGAGATGGGGCTTTAACTAACCTGCTTGGCGTCACTTCCCCGCCTCCAGCGAGTCCGGACCATGGGAAGCCAACGCCTTCTGCAACTCGGGCGGAAGCCTGGGAACGGATTCTTATGGCGACTCATTCTATGGCGACAGATCTACCTGAGGACATGGCGGCGGCTGAAGGCAACGGCAACGGCGACAGCGGAAGCTACACCGGCGAAAACATCAGGATCCTGGAAGGGCTGGAGGCGGTCCGTCTTCGTCCGGCGATGTATATCGGGTCGACTGGCGAAATGGGATTGCACCACCTGGTTTACGAGGTGGTGGACAATTCCGTGGATGAGGCGCTGGCCGGATACGCCAAGAAGATTGACGTCATTATCCACGTGGACAACTCGATCACGGTTGTGGATGACGGACGCGGGATCCCGGTGGACCTGATGGCACTGCCCAACGGCGAGATGATGCCGGCAGTGCAGGTGGTGTTGACCAAGCTGCATGCGGGCGGCAAATTTGATGCGTCGACCTACAAGGTGTCTGGCGGTCTGCATGGTGTTGGCGTGAGCTGCGTGAATGCGCTCAGCCAGGAATTCAACGTGGAGATCTGGCGCGACGGGCACACGTGGGAGATGGACTTCAGCTGCGGAGCGCCGACGAGCGAGCTGCGGCAGGCTGGGACCAGCAAGAGGCGCGGGACCAAGGTGCATTTTCTTCCCGACAAGTCGATCTTCACAGCGACGGATTTCAATTTTGACACGCTGGCGCAACGGCTGCGGGAGATGGCGTTCCTGAACAAGGGGCTGGAGATCACGCTGACCGACGAGCGTACCGCCGATGCGAAGACGGGCGATGCACGGCGCACGGAGTTCAAGTACGCGGGCGGGATCGCGGAGTTTGTGAAGCACCTGAACCGGGGTAAGCAGGTATTACATGAAAAGCCGATTGTGATGGAGGCTTTCCGCGACGGAGTGGAGATGGAAATCGCGCTGCAATACAACGACAGCTACTCCGATACGGTGTTCAGTTTTGCGAACAACATCAACACGGTTGACGGCGGGTCCCATCTTTCGGGATTCAGGACTGCGCTGACGCGGACGATCAATGCGATCGGGCAGTCGCTGGGACTCTTCAAGGATTTGAAAGAAAACCTGAGTGGCGATGATGTGCGCGAGGGACTGGTTGCGGTGATCAGCGTAAAGCTGCCGCAGCCGCAGTTTGAAGGACAGACGAAGGGCAAGCTGAATTCGGATATCGCAGGAACGGTGCAGGCATTTGTGAATGAGCGACTGGGCATGTTCCTGGAACAGAATCCGCCGATCGCGAAAAAGATCATCAACAAGGCGATTGAAGCGGCGCGGGCTCGCGAGGCGGCGCGCAAGGCACGCGACCTGACGCGGCGCAAGGGTGCGCTGGATGGCGGCGGGCTGCCTGGGAAACTGGCGGACTGTTCGGAACGAAACCCGGAGCGCTGCGAGCTGTATCTCGTCGAGGGCGAGAGCGCAGGCGGGACGGCGAAGCAGGGGCGCGATCGGCGTTTCCAGGCGATTTTGCCGTTGAAGGGCAAGATTCTGAATGTAGAGAAGGCGCGTTACGACAAGATGCTGGGGCACGAAGAAATTCGGGCGATGATCACGGCGCTGGGCTGCGGCATTGGCAAGGATGATTTCGACGCGACCAAGATTCGCTATAGCAAGATCATCCTGATGACGGATGCGGACGTGGATGGCTCGCACATCCGTACGTTGCTGCTGACCTTCTTTTTCCGACACATGACGGAACTGATCAAGCGAGACAACATTTATATTGCGCAGCCACCTCTGTACAAGATCAAGAAGGGGCGCTTTGAGCAGTACATCAAGGACGACCGCGAGTTTGTGAAGGTGATGGTGAAGCGCGCGTCTGAAGGAATGATTGTGCGCCACGGCGAAGCGGCGAGCCGGATCGAGGGGGCTGATCTTACCAGGTTCATGAGCACGCTGAACGAGTACCTGGGGTTTGTGGAGAAAGTGGACAAGCGGATTCGCAACGAGAAATTGACGGAGTTGCTGGCGCGCGCGGAGTTAGTACATCGCGCGGACTTTGCATCGAAGTCCGAGAACGAGATTCCAGAAAAGCTGGCTAGCCTGCATGCTCGACTGGTTGAAGCGGCGGACGAGTTTCAGTTCAAGGTGAACGACCCCGAACAAGACGAAGAGCACCACACGTGGTCTATTTGCTATACGGACTCGAACAGCGCGACGCGCTGCATTGACTGGGTGCTGGCGTCGAGCCCGGAGTTCCGGCAGATGATGGCGAAGTACAGCTTGATCAAGGAATTTCTTGAGCCACCGTTTCTTATCGAGTACGCGCCCAAAGGCGCGGCAGCTGAGGCGAGTGCGGAGACTGAAGAGCCGGACGCGGAAGGGGCCGCAGCACCGGGCAGCGCGGAAGTGCAGGCGGAAGCCAAGGCAGCACGCCGCAACGCGCGGGCATTGCGCGATCCAGTTGAGAAGCAGACGGCTCGCGAACTGTTTGCGTTTATCGTGGAGCAGGGCAAGAAGGAATATTCTGTTCAGCGCTACAAGGGTCTAGGCGAAATGACGTCGACGCAGTTATGGGAGACAACGATGGATCCCGAACGGCGGACGCTGCTGTCAGTGAAGCTTGAAGATATTGCGGAGACGGAAGCGATCTTCACCACATTGATGGGAGAAGACGTGGAAGCGCGCCGGAAGTTCATTGAGGACAATGCGCTGGATGTAAAAAATCTGGATATCTAAGGACAGTTTCCGGAGAAGACGTATACTTCGGAGTTCATTGAAGGTGGCTCTTTCTTGACGAAAGAGCCGCCTTTTCTATTTCAGGCCTGCAAGAGTTTTGAAGTTATGACTGAGACCCGCGCGAAAGTGTTGAGTCTCATAGAAATCGCTTGCGCGGTTCGGATCCTTCACGCGCGGCCATTCGATTCGGAGTTGCATCAGCTACCTGCTTCTGTTTCAAGACAGCGACGCTGCACTTCTGCAGCTCGCGGTGCTAACCTTCCCGGTGGAGTCAAAACAGGAGGGAATTCGTGCGCATTTTTCTTGAACGACTTGCCGCAATCGGAATCGCAATCGGATGGGCGGTTGGAGTGGCGGGGCAGACACCGGCTCCAACGGTGCAGCATGGGGTGGCCGCAGCACCGACGAGACAGGGAAGGCCGGTGGCCGCGGAGCCCGGAAACGACCCGGTGGCCGATCCCAGGGCTGTGGTGACGGTTGGGAAGGCGCGGTTCACAGTGCTTACGCCGGAGCTGATCCGCATGGAGTGGGCCGCGGACGGGAAGTTTGAGGATCATGCTTCGTTTGTGTTTTTGAATCGGCGGATGCCGGTACCGAAGTTTGAAAAGACGATCAGCGAGGGCGGGAAACGGCTTTCAATCAAGACGTCTGCGTTGACTGTGATGTATGCGCCAAAGGGCGATGGACAGTTTACGGCTGACGATCTCACAATCGAGCTCACAGTCGATGGCAAGCAGGTGGTTTGGCATCCGGGGATGACGGACACGGAGAATTTGCAAGGGACAACGCGCACGCTGGATGGGGCGCTGGGAAACAAGACCCAGGAGCCGATTGAGCAGGGGCTGGTTTCGCGGTCGGGGTGGGCAGTGGTAGACGACTCAAAGCGGCCCCTGTTTGATTCCGCTGATTTTCGATTTGCGCAGGGAGAAAAGAGTCCATGGCCGTGGGTGATGGAGCGGCCCGCGGGCGATCGACAGGATTTGTATTTTTTTGGATATGGGCATGACTACCGCAAGGCGCTGGGCGATTTTGTGCGCGTGGCGGGGCGGATTCCGCTGCCTCCGCGGTTTGCGTTTGGGGCGTGGTGGTCACGCTACTGGGATTACAGCGACCAGGAACTCGGTGAACTGGTGCGCGGATTCCACGAGAACGACACGCCGCTGGATGTGTTTGTCATCGACATGGGATGGCACATCAGCAGGGAGCAGCTTGAGGCCGCGGGCGAGAAGGACCAGTCGGGAGAGGGGCTGGGATGGAGCGGCTATACGTGGAACAAAATTCTGTTTCCCGATCCGGATGACTTCCTGGCGAAGCTGCACGCAGAGGGATTGAAGACGACGTTGAATCTGCATCCGGCATCGGGCGTGCAGCCGTGGGAAAAGGCGTATCCGGAGATGGCGAAGGCGATGGGCATCGATCCTGCGACGAGGAAGTATGTGCCCTTCGATATCACGGACAAGAAATTTGCGACCAACTACCTGGATCTTCTGCATCATCCGCTGGAAAAACAGGGCATCGATTTCTGGTGGCTTGACTGGCAGCAGGAGCAGAGCACAAAGATGCCAGGCGTGATGCCGACGTGGTGGTTGAACTACGTGCATTTTACGGATCAACAGCGCGAGGGCAAGCGGCCGCTGCTGTTCCATCGCTGGGGTGGATTGGGGAATCATCGCTACCAGATTGGATTCTCGGGGGACACGGTTTCAGTTTGGGATTCACTGGCGTTTCAGCCATGGTTTACGGCTACAGCGGCAAATGTGGGCTACGCGTACTGGAGCCACGATATCGGCGGACACATGCCGGGGGCGGTGGATCCTGAACTTTATACGCGGTGGGTTGAGTTTGGCGCGTTCAGCCCGATATTGCGGACGCATACGACGAAAAATCCGGAGAGCGAGCGTCGGATCTGGGCGTATCCGGAGCCGTACTCGTCGGTCTTGCGTTCAACGTTTCAATTGCGCTATGCCATGCAGCCGTATCTCTATACAGAGGCGCGGCGCACGTATGACACGGGTGTGGCGTTCCTGAGGCCGCTGTATTATGACTGGCCGGATGAAGCTGCCGCATACGAAAACAAAGGCGAGTATTTGTTTGGCGCCCAGATGCTGGTGGCGCCGGTAGTTACGCCGGGAGATAAAGTGTCAGGCTTGGCGAAGGAGAAGGTTTGGCTGCCCAAGGGTGAGTGGATTGAGTGGGCAACCGGGAAACACTTCACGGGTCCGGCGGACGTGGAGCGGAGTTTCTCAATTGAGCAGACGCCGGTTTATTTGAAGGCGGGAGCGATTGTGCCGATGCAGCCGCCGATGCTTTACACCGGGCAAAAACCGGTTGATCCGCTGATTGTGAATGTATGGCCGCTGGGGGACGGGAGCAGTTCGAGCTACGCGGTGTATGAAGACTCGGGCGTTTCAGTGGAGTATCAGCGCGGTGTTTTCGCGAAGACGCCGATCAAGGCAACGGAGAGCGGCGATACGCTGCGGGTGGAGATTGGACCTGCGGCGGGGAGCTATCCGGGAATGCTGAACGCGCGCGGATTTGAAGTGCGTCTGCCAGCAGACTGGCCTCCGTCATCCGTTACGGTAAACGGGGTTGCGTTGAAGCATGCCGGGCCGACGGGAAAAGGCGGCTGGAGCTTTGAAGGCAACACGCTGACGACGGTAATTCCGGTGGCGAGTGTGAGCGTGGCGGGCAAGGTGACGGTGGAGGTGCGGAGGGCCGCAGGCATGACGGCACGACGTAGCGAACTGGATGGCTTTGCCGGCACGATGACG
>Ga0302320_10008853_pt1 | contig 21776 bp, 18 predicted proteins | sample Bog_T0_3_FD_202130 | JGI IMG/M metagenome (GOLD analysis project Ga0302320, IMG submission 202130) | Peat permafrost microbial communities from Stordalen Mire near Abisko, Sweden - Bog_T0_3 | ecosystem: Environmental > Terrestrial > Soil > Wetlands > Peat | place: Sweden: Abisko, Stordalen Mire...
CAGGGACAGCCATGTAAATCTCCGCACAAACGGCTTGCGTTCCTGCAATTGTTCGTGACCTGCCCCCGGAAAACTCTGCCAGTGGAAGCTGGAGTTCTCTCGTAATCTAGCGAGGGAGCTGAAGATGAAGAAGAGCCGGTACACGGAAGAACAGATCATCGGGATCCTGAAGCAGCATGAGGCTGGGGTGAAGACGGCGGATTTGTGCCGCGAGCACGGGATCTCTGCGGCGACGTTCTACGGCTGGAAGCAGAAGTTCGGCGGTATGGACGTGAGCGAGGCGCAGCGGCTGAAGGCGCTGGAGGACGAGAACCGCCGGTTGAAGATGTTGGTGGCGGAGCTGAGCCTGCACGGCGAGGCGCTGAAGGGCGTGATCCGAAAAAACGGCTGGAGCTTGCCGGTCTAAGAGGAGACGTTGCGTTCGCTCAGTCCGAACATGGTCTGAGCGAACGCACGGCCTGCAAGCTGCTGGGCGTGGAGCGTTCGAGCTACCGGTATGAGCCGAGGCCGGACCGCAACGCGGAGTTACGAAGTGAGTTGGTGAAGCTGGCGCGGCAGAAGCCTCGGTATGGCTATCGGCGGCTGCACGCGCTGTTGGGCCGCAGAGGCCACGAGGTGAACGTGAAGCGGGTCTACCGGCTGTATCTGGAGGAGAGCCTGAGCGTGCGCAGGAAGAAGCGTAAACGGTTGGTGCGGGGACGTGCAGCGGAGCCTCGGCTCACGGGGCCGAACCAGGAGTGGGCGATGGACTTCGTCACCGACGGTCTGTCGACGGGCCGGATGGTGCGCATCCTGACCGTGGTCGATGCGTACACGCGCGAGTGTCTGGCCTTGGAAGCGGACTTCAGCCTGGGTTCGGGGCGCGTGACGCGGGTGCTGGAGCGGGCGATCGCCGAGCGCGGACGGCCTGAGCAGGTGCGCTCGGACAACGGGCCTGAGTTCACCTCGCGGCGCATGATCGGCTGGGCCGAGGACTTCAAGGTCGGTCTGGTCAACATCGAGCCGGGCAAGCCGATGCAGAACGGACATGTCGAGAGCTTCAACGGCCGGCTGCGCGATGAGTGCCTCAACACAAGCTGGTTCCGGACGCTGAACGATGTCCGGTGTACCCTATCCACCTGGCGCGAAGAGTACAACCACGAGCGCCCCCACAGCTCGCTGGACTACCGCACCCCCAACGAGTTCCGCACACTCCTCGAAGGGAGAGGGGCCATGGCCCCTCTCCCTTCGCTACCACCAACCATCAACCCAACAGAGACTCCAGTTATGAATGGATGAGAAAAAGGGGGCAGGTCAGTTGGCCAATAGAAGACAGTGGAATATCTGGGCACCAATTTTGAAGGGAGACAGCGACCCGATGATGTCGTTGGCAGTCCCATCCGGATCGAACGCTCCCAACAAGGAGGAATACCGCGAACGCCTGTACGACTATGTGCAGGCACTGATCCAAGCCGACCCGCAAATGGCAAGGAAAGCGGCGGATTGCTTCTCAAAGTATTGTTCTTCCCTGAACATCTTTTCAATGAAGGAGTGGGCATACCAGATATCCTATTGCGACGAGATGAATCTACTCTTCGCGGAGATCGACTGGGAGAGGGAAAACCCACCCCGAAAGCTATCTGACGAAGAGGAGCTCCCGAGCCTATCAGATATTCTGGAAATGATTTAGCAGAGAAAGCCGAGGTTCCGTGCGCCATCTGTGATTGACCACGTTGAGGAACCCAGTCCAGATCGATTGCATCATTATGGCAAACAAGAAATCCCCCACAAACCCCGCCCGCGTAGCCGCCATCCTTGATACCCTGCAAAAGACTTACCCCCACGCCGTCTGCGCGCTCAACCACCGCAGCGCCTGGGAGCTCGTGGTCGCCACCATTTTGTCAGCCCAGTGTACCGACGTGCGCGTCAACCTGGTGACGCCGGCGCTGTTCAAGGCCTTCCCCACGCCCAAGGCGATGGCCGCCGCTGGGCTGCCCGAGTTGGAGGAGCTGATCCGCACCACCGGCTTCTTTCGCAATAAGGCCAAATCCATCCAGGGCGCGGGCCGCGTCGTCACCGAGGAGTTTGGCGGCCAGGTCCCGAAGACCATGGACGAGCTGCTGCGCATCCCCGGCGTCGCGCGCAAGACGGCCAACGTCGTCCTCGGGTCATGGTTCGGCATCGCCGTCGGTGTCGTCGTCGACACGCACGTGCTGCGGCTCTCGCGCCGGCTGGAGCTGACCAAACAGACCACGCCGGAGAAGGTGGAGCAGGACCTGATGCGCGAGATCCCGCAGACCAAGTGGATCGAGTTCTCACACCAGATGATCTACCACGGCCGCCAGATCTGCATCGCGCGCAAGCCGCGCTGCGCCGACTGCACGCTGGAGCGGCTCTGCAACTCCCCCGACAAGACCTGGACCTCGCACTGAAGCCGCGTCCCTAAATTCGCCTCATAAATTGTCATCCTGAGCGAGCGCAGCGAAGTCGAAGAGCCTGTCCTGAGCTTGTCGAAGGACCTGCGGTTAGTTCGGGGCGTCGCCACATTTCGGTCATCTTAGCCGCCTAGTTCGACTCGAATAGAACGCGCGTCCAATCAGGGTTTCGTCGCCAACACCAGTGGCGATGGGCCGGGCGCGTCGAAGGTGCGAGCGTTCGTAAACCCTGCCTCCGCCAGCCAGCCGCTGATCTCCTCAAAGCTGAAGGTGTCGCCCTCGTCGGTGTTGACCAGCATGTTGACGGCGAAGAAGAGGCCGTTGATCGGCCCGGTGCGGTCGGGGTTGACCAGGAACTCAGCAATCGCAATCGTGCCGCCGGGGGCGAGCGCGGCGAAGGTCTTCTTCAGCAGCGCGCGGCTGCGGGTGGGCCCTTCGCTGTGCAGAATGTGGCCCAGCGTGGCGACGTTGTAGCCGGCGCCAAAGTCGGCCTGCAGCAGGTCGCCCTCGACGAAGGAGAAGCGGTCGGCCACGCCGAAGCGCGCGACCGTTTTGCGCGTCACCGGGATCACCTCCGGCCAGTCAACCGCGGTGACCTGTACCTGCGGCGAGGCCTGCGCCAGCGCGATGCCCCAGACCCCCGATCCCGCTGCAAGGTCCAGCACGCGCACCGGCGCACTGGCGGCATGCAGCTCCAGGCCACCGGCCAGCGCGCGCGCCGCAGGATAGCTGAGCGGCAGGATATCGTTGACGAACTCGTGGAAGAACTCGCCGCCCGACTTCTCCTGATTGACCGCCTCCTTCGGTTTGCCGGTCGCTACGATTTCGTTGATCGCCAGCCATTTGGGGATCAGTTGTTCGCTCGAATGCTTCAGCAATCCGCCCTGGTAGCCGGGCTTGGTGCTGACCAGGAACGCGGAGCTCTCCGGCGTCAACGAGAAGACACCATGCTCGTCCTTGGCCAGGAAGTTGAGGCCGACCAGCACATTCATAATCGCGCTCAGGCCGCGCGTGGATGCGCCGGTCTCCTTCTGTACCTCAGCCAGGGACTTCGCGCCGGCGTCCAGCACGTCGAAGACACGGTGGCGGATGGCCGCCTCCAGGACCAGCGTGGGAACGTAGCCCCACGTGAATTGCATGATGCGTTCGGGCGTTACGGCGGTTTCAGCAGTCGTCATCATTTCCTCTTTTTTTATGTGGGGATCCGAAGTGGGGCCGAGGTTGCGAGTATACCCAAATCTCATGTGCTCTGGGTTACGGGATCGATTTTGTGGATCGAGGAACGTCTGTGCGTCTTGCGCGCCCCGCGGCTCGTCCCTACTTTGACCACACTCTAACCGGAACGGTAGGATGCGGCATCGGTCTGTTGGCCGGCCGATGGGAACGAAGGGATATCGATGAGATTTGGCAGAGGATGGTCGCGGCGGCGGTTTCTGGCGGTTTCGGGTGCGACGGCGGCGCAGGCAGCGGCCACGCTGAAGGGATTGGGGCAGGCGACTACGCCGGGCGATGCGGCAGCCGCGCAACGGCGCTATGCGGCGGAGGCCGCGGCCACTATGCCTCCTCCGGGAGTGATTACCGGCGGCATCCAGCCGCTGATGGAGAGCATGACGCCCCGGCCTTTGCGCTACCGGCCAGTGGGCGGCGAGTTTGTGATCCGCAACGGGAAAGAGTTTTTCAACCGGCCGATCTACGGGCCAAGCTTGAAGACGCAGTCCGGCGACTTCCGCGTGGATGCGGGCGATCTGCCGGAGTTCTCGCTGTACCTGCCTGGGCATGGCGGAAATTTGAAGCTCGGGATCATCAGCGCGTCGGGCACCTCGAAGTGGGCAGCCACTGCCGACGAGGTGGTCGCGCGCTACCGCCCCGGCCGCATGATCTACGAGATTCGCGATGGCCTGCTGGGCAAAGGGATGATGCGGGCGGAAGTATTGACCGCGGCCGAGGGCTACGGCGTGCTGATGAAGGTCGAGGGCCAGGGTGTGCCCGCCGGGACTAGGCTGGCGTGGGCGTTTGCCGGGGTGAGCGGCAAGAAGGGTCAACGCAATGGGGACATCGGCTGCGAGCGGCAGCCAGTCACTTTGTTCTTCCAGGTGCGCCCCGAAGAATGTGATGGAAATAGTTACACCATCGAAGCCGCAACGCCCGACGCCTCGGCCGCGAGCATGAACGTCAAGAATGCGCAGATCACCGCGGAGATGCGGCTCACCTTCCCGCCGGGATCGCGGCTAGCGGTCGATGGCTTCGACGCGTGGGCGAAGTCTCCCGCCGCTGCCAGCAGCACGCCCGACCACCCGATCCTGACCGGCTCGGTTGGGTTCGGCCAGCAGCCCATGTACCTCACCGTCTTCCACATGGCGGATGGGCTTCCCGGCGCACCGGCCGGTCTCGCGCAGGCCTTCACCGCGCGCGGCACCCAGGTCGAGGCCATTGCGCAGACCTTGCGTATCGACACGCCGGACGAGTACCTCAACAACGTCGGCCCGGCGATGGGCATTGCAGCGGAGACAATCTGGGACGCAAAGAATGAATGCGTGCTGCACGGCGGCGTGGCCTGGCGCACCATGCTCGCCGGATGGCGCGGGCCGTACAACCTGGATACGCTGGGCAACCATGACCGCGCCGTGCTGGAGATCCGGCATTGGCTGAAGCGGCAGAACCTGACCCCGGTGACCACGGGCGACCCAGCCATCGGGCCGTGGGACGCCAACATGCCGCACGCGCGCAAAGAGGGGATGCTGCACTCCAACGGCGACCTCTCCAACAATCATTACGATATGAACATGGTGTTCATCGATATGACGCTGCGTCACCTGATGTGGACCGGCGACCTGGACTTTGCGCGCGAGATCTGGCCTTCGCTACAGCGCCATCTGGCGTGGGAGCATCGGCTCTTCCGCCGCACCTATGCAGGCGTGGACGGCAAACAGTTGCCGCTGTACGAAGCGTACGCGGCCGTCTGGGCCAGCGACAACCTGCAGTACAACGGCGGCGGCGCGGCCCACTCCTCTGCGTACAACGTGTTCGCCTTCCGCACCGCGGCCAAGCTGGCGCGCGCCCTGGGCGAGGACGGCGCGGCCTACGACGCCGAGGCGGACCTGATCCATCGCGCGATGGATGAGCTGCTTTGGGTGCAGGCGCAGGGCGCGTACGGCGAATCGAAGGACCTGCTCGGTCCGCAGACCGTCTACAACAATCCCGCGCTCTGGACGGTGTACCACACCATCGACAGCGAGGTGCCTACGCCGAAGCAGGCCTGGCAGATGGCGGCCGAGCGGCTGGCGGTGCTGAAGCATGTTCCCATCCATGGCGAGGGCGTGCCCGAGGGCGGCTGGTACATGCTCTCCTGCTCGGACTGGCTGCCGTATATGTGGTCGCTGAACCTGCTGCTGCTGGCGGAAAATTCGCACACGGCGCTGGCGCTGTGGCAGACCGGGATGCGCGACGAGGCCTATCGCATCTTCAAGGGCACCATGCTGGACTCGATGTATATGGGGCTGTGCCCGGGCGACTTCCATATGACGTCGGCGCTCGATGTGCATCGCCAGGAGGCGCAGCGCGACTTCGGCGACCCGCTCGGCATCTCGTCGCGCGCGCTGGTGGAGGGGCTGTTCGGCGTGCAGCCGAACCTGATCGCGAACGAGATTCGTATCAAGCCGGGCTTCCCCAGCGCTTGGGACCGCGCCTCGCTGAAGCATAAGGACTTCGATTTTGCCTGGCATCGCGAGGGGCTGCGCGAATCGTTCGAGTTCACCAGCCGGCTGCCGAAGACAGCAGCTCTGACACTTTCGCTGCCGGCGCGAACGACCAGCCTGCCCGTGCTGACCAGCAATGGCCAGCGGGTGCAGTGCGCGTTCGATTCGGCCGCAGTTGGGACGCCGACATTGACGGCCAAGCTGCCGGCGGCCCGGTCTTACCGGCTCACCGTGGAGTGGCATGGGCGCGCGCCCTCGGTCGCAGCGACACAACAAAGCCACCGCGTCGGCGAAGCTCTCACTCTCCCGCAAGGCGTCTCCCTCACCCAGATCGACGATCCGCAGCACGCGCTCACGAACGGCCGCATCGCATCGCCCGGCTTCCACACTGTCTTTGCCAATATGCACGAAGGCGATTGCAAGTGGTCGATGCCGATCCCCTTCGAGGCCAAGGCCGATGCACCGCTGTTCCTCCCGATTCCGCACCTGGCTGCAAGTGTGCCCGGCGAGCAGATCGATCTCTCCGCCGTACTCAAGCACCACGTCACGGAGATCTTTACCCGCGGCTACACGGAGCCGCGCTCGCAATACTGTTCACTGGCCTTCCCCGACAATCTGCTGGGTGGCTGGGCCAACGCGAACGGGACCGCAACCATCGACGACGCAGGATTGCGCGCGGCGGGTGGCCTGCTGAAGACGGGCATCGGCGTAGACTTTGGCACGCCGGCGGGAAGCGCGCCGAACTGCCTCTTCCTCTCCTATTGGAAGCAGGATGAGAGCAAAGCGAAGGTCTCGTTGAGCGGTCGCGCCCACGGCATCTACCTGCTGGTGGCAGGCAGCACGCTGCCGCAGTGCAGCCGCATGCAACATGGAATGGTATCGGTTACATATACAGACGGCGCCTCGGCCAAGCTGGCGCTGCGCAACCCGGAGACGTGGTGGCCGATCGAGCAGGATTACCTGCTGGACGACTATCTCTTCGTCAACAACGCTCCCCTGCCTCCGCGTGTGGACCTGCGCAGCGGGCAGACCCGCGTCCTCGACCCGGTGGCCTTTCACGGCAAGGGGCGCACCGTTCCCGGCGGGGCCGCGACCATCCTGCATCTGCCGCTCGATCCTGCGAAGGACCTCGCCTCATTGCAGATCGAGGTCGATCTCTACGGGATCGTTGTGGGACTGCTGGCGGCAACGCTGGCCCGCGCGTAGGCTGTCGCAATCGCACGGACTGGAGTCGGTGAGGCTTATGCGCGGCTGAGCAAGGCCGCGTCGGCCACCGCCGCAACCGGCTTGGCCGCGGACGGGCGCTTGCCTTCGAGCACCGCGCGAATCTCGCCGAGGCCCCACTCCAGGTCAGCCTTGTCGATCACCAGCGGCGGCGCCAGCCGGATCACCGACGCATGGGTCTCCTTGCACAGCACGCCGCGCTGCTTCAACTCCTCGCAGAATGGCCGCGCCGGACGGTTCAGCTCAATGCCGATCCACAATCCCTTGCCGCGCACTTCAACGATGTGCGGGCTGCTCAGGCTCTTCAGGTACTCCAGCGCGTACGCGCCCAGCTCGGCCGAGCGCGCCGGCAGGTCCTCATCCACAATCACGCGCAGCGCCGCGCGGGCGATAGCACAGGCCAGCGGATTGCCGCCGAAGGTGCTGCCGTGGTCTCCCGGACCGAAGACGCCCAGAATTTCGCGCGAGCTGAGCACGGCGGAGACGGGATAGAAGCCGCCCGAGAGCGCCTTGCCGGCGATCACCACGTCGGGCATTACGCCCTCGTGCATATACGCGAAGAGCTTGCCGGTGCGGCCCAGGCCGGACTGAATCTCATCCACCATCAGCAGCACATTGTGCTCGCGACAGATCGCGGCGGCCTCGCTCAGGTAGCCATCGGGCGGCACAATAATGCCCGCCTCGCCCTGGATCGGCTCGACCAGAAACGCGCAGGTCCGGGGCGTGATCGCGCGGCGAAGCGCCTCGATGTCGCCGAAGGGCACCAGGCGGAAGCCGGCCGGGAACGGCCCAAAGCCGCTGCGGTACTGCTCCTCCGACGAGAAGCCGACGATGGCGATGGTGCGCCCATGAAAGTTGTTGGCGGCCACCACAATCTCCGCCTGGTCCGCGGGAATGCCCTTGACCACGGCGCCCCACTTGCGCGCGGCCTTCAGCGCGGTCTCCACCGCCTCGGCGCCGGAGTTCATCGGCAACGCCATCTCATAGCCGGTCAACTCGTGCAGGTCGCGGTAGAGCAGCGGAAGCTGGTCGTTGCGGAACGCGCGCGAGGTCAGCGTCACCTTCTCCGCCTGGCGGCACATCGCCTGAAAGATGGCCGGATGGCAGTGCCCCTGATTGACGGCGGAGTAAGCGGCGAGGAAATCAAGGTAGCGGCGCCCTTCGGTGTCGTACAGCCAGACGCCCGAGGCGCGCTCTACGACCACATCCAATGGATCGTAGTTATGCGCGCCATAACGGTCTTCCAGAGCAATCAATTCGGCGGGTAGCATGGTTTCGTACCTTTGTAAGAGCATTCCGGGCAGACCGCGACAAACTTCCGCAGCCGCTCAGGTATTTACCTGTCTCACATGGTACAAGCTTGCATATTCATGCACGCCCGTGCTGCAACTATATGCAGAAATCGATTTGGAAATTGCGCCGCAACGATGTAACTATTTGGCGTCCCGGGCGCGACCGTCACGCCGCGGTGATTTGCAGTTGATCGCCCAGCTGTATCTCAGACTGCGCAATCGTTCCGCTGGGCAGCTCCAGGACGCTCCTCAGCTGCAAGCTCACCGAAGTCAGCCGGTAGGGCACCAGGCGACGCCACAGCTTGATGACCTTCAAGTCGCGGTCCAGGCCGACCACATCGATGGCGAAGGCCATGCCAACAGTATGGACGCCGGAAGAGGGTTTGATCCACAACCCTGCTCCGGCGTCCAGACCGCGCCTTCCGAGCAGGCCCACCATCCGCTTCAAGGATGTGTCAGCCAGCTCGATATTCTCGCCCACGGTGTTACCCCGGGTTGTGTTGGTTACCTTCAGCATAAGAATCCGTCAGCCTTTAACTAAACAGCCTTCTGCTTCCTGCGGTAGACGATGATTCCCAGTACTGCAACTGCCAGAACTCCAGCTACAATTTGAATGCCAATCATAACTATCCTCCTTTCCGTTGAACTTAGGATTTCGAGAGGAACAGCGAAATCAGAGCTTGATAACCGCTGCGTCCTGCTTTCGTAGAGACCTTATTAGAATCGTCTACGTCTCGTAGTCCTGCAATTCCACCAAAGTGGTGTTTACTCATCCGTTCACTCGCTCGCCGCCGGCCCCATGGGCAACCGATCGGACTTGGGCGCCTCCCGCGATCGAACTCATCTTGCACCGCGAAACTCTGGGTCAATCTCAACCGCGACCCTCCCTTTAGGGACCGTTCAGCCCCTGGAAGCCGCTCATGATGCTCAACACCGCGGGCGCCAGCAGCACGATAAAGATGCATGGGAAGATGCACAACACCAGCGGAAAGATGATCTTGATCTTGGTCTTGGCCGCGGCCTCCTCGGCCCGTTGCCTCCGCTTCATGCGAATGTCTTCGGAGAACCGGCTCAGCGCGCGGATGATCGGCGTGCCAAATCGATCGGTCTGCGTGAGCATGCTGACAAATGCCGTGAACTCCTCGATCTGGGTGCGGTTGGCCAGGTTCTGCCACGCTTCGAGCCGGGGTCGTCCGGCACGCTGCTCCCGATTGACCTGAAGAAACTCCGCCTGGATGTCGGGATGACTCACGCCCAACTCATCGCCCACGCGCAGCAGCGCCTGGTCCAGCCCCAGCCCCGCGTCCACACAGATCACCATCAGGTCAAGCGCGTCGGGAATGCTGCGCCGGATGCGGTTCCTGCGGCGGCCGGTCTTCCAGTTCAGCCACATATCGGGAGCAAGATAACCAACCACGCCAAAGGCCAGCACCCAGAACAAAGTGTTGGAGCCGATCAGGCTGCCCGTGACGGCTGCCCCCAGCGGCACCAGAAACTGGCACGCGAAAAAGATATCCACGCTGGCCTTTCCGTGCAGGCCGGCCGCGGCCAGCCGCGCCTTCAGACGCGGGTTTTCCGCCAGCCCCAGGCGGATGCGCAACTCCGTCGCTACGTTCAGCAGCCGCTCGCGCACCTGCTCCTTGCCGCCGATCGTCCTCTGGTCCGGACGCGTGCTCTTTACCACCTCCAGAATGCGCTGCGCCTCTGCCGAAGGCCGGAACAAATTGGGCGTCAGCAACAGCGCAACCACGCAGAAGATAATTAAAGCGAGCACCGCGCAAAGGATAATAGGCATCGCCCCTACACCTCAATTCCGTTGATGATCTGGCGAATGGCCAGGCCGCCGATCACCAGCAGGCCGCCACCGATATAAGCAAGCTTCTGGCCGATGGGATTGTCGGTGAGCGCCTTCGAATAGCCTGGCTGCACAATATTGATGATGATCAGCATCACCAGCGGAAGCGCGCACAAGATCCATCCCGTCAGCCGGCCTTGCGCGGTGTGTGTTCTGATCTCTCCCTGCACCTTGAGCCGCTCGCGAATGGTGGCCGCGGTGCGGTCAAGGATCTCGGCCAGGTTGCCGCCCGTTTCCTTCTGCACCAGAATGCCGGTCACCAGCACGCGCAGGTCCTGCGACGGCACCCGGTCCAGCATCTGGGTCATTGCGTCGCGCAGAGGCAGGCCAAAGTTCTGCTGGTTGAATACCTCATTGAACTCGAAACGCACCGGCTCCACGCTCTGCTCAGCGACAATGTTGATGGATGCCGTCATGGAGTGTCCCGCGCGCAGCGCACGGCCCATCATGTCGATCGCATCGGGAAGCGCCGCGTTGAACGCCGTAATTCTGCGGCCCCGCTTGAACGAGAGCAACCCAAAGGGAACATAGGCAAGGACGAGCGCCCCAATCACCTGAAGAGCTACCACATGAACGAAAAAAGACACTGCGGTAAATCCAATACCGGCCATGACGATGGTCGAGATTACAAGCTTGGCGGGAGTGGTCTTGCTGTTGGCCTGGACGATTCTGGACTCCAGCATCTGCGATAGCCGATATCGCTCCAGCACCTCGTTCAGCCATCCGAAGCTGGTCGCGCGTTCAACCTTAAGCAACTGCTGCACCTGGGGCTGTTCCAAACCGGCATGGGGCCCGGTGGTCAGAATCCCGTCGATCCGCTTTGCAATGATCTTTTGGCTCTGCGGCGTACCCGTCAGCAGGGCCACCGTTCCAAACGTAACGGTCATGATCGCGATAAAAGCAACAAATAACAGCATCGGCCCTCCTTCCCGCAGCAATGCGAAAAATGCTCTAGATATCCACGCAATGGTCGGCCAGCCCGATCGGGATCGGAATGCCGGCTGCCACCAACTTGTCCGCGCACTTGGGAACGATTCCGGTGGAAGTGAATCTCCCCCTCACCTTGCCATTGGGACCGATGCCCTTCTTCTCAAACAGGAAGATGTCCTGCATGCTGATGACATCGGAAAACGCACCGGTCAATTCCGTGATGTGGGTGATGCGCCGGGTGCCGTCGCTCATGCGCGAGGCCTGAATAATCACATGCACGGCAGAGGCGATCTGCGCCCGCACCGCCTTCTCCGCCAGTCGCACCTCGCCCATCATGGCCATCGTCTCCAGGCGGGCCAGGGCGTCGCGCGGGGTGTTGGCGTGGATGGTCGTGATCGAACCGTCGTGGCCGGTGTTCATCGCCTGCAGCATGTCCAGGCACTCCTCGCCGCGGACCTCGCCCAGCACCACCCGGTCGGGACGCATACGCAGCGCGTTGATGACCAACTCCCGCTGCTTGATCGCTCCCTTGCCTTCGACATTGGGCGGCCTGGTCTCCAGCCGGACGACGTGCTCCTGCTTCATCTGCAGTTCGGCGGAATCTTCAATCGTGATGATGCGTTCGCGGTCGGAGATAAACCCGGAGAGGACGTTCAGCAAGGTCGTCTTACCGGAGCCGGTACCGCCGGAGACCACAATGTTCAGCCTCGCCTTGACGCAGCCGCGAAGAAACTCAAGCATGGGCGGGGTCAGCGCCTGGTTCCGCAGAAGGTCCTCGGCCCCCAGAGGCGATTTGCCAAAGCGCCGAATGGAAAGGATGGGGCCGTCGACCGCCAGCGGCGGAATAATCACGTTCACGCGGGAGCCGTCGGGCAGGCGCGCATCCACCATCGGCGAAGACTCATCGATACGCCGTCCCACTCCCGAAACAATCTTGTCGATGATGTGCAGCAGGTGCCGGTTGTCCTGGAAGGTCAGGGTCGTCTTCTCCAGCAATCCGCGGCGCTCTATATAGATTGCGTTATAGGTGTTCACCAGGATATCGCTGATGGTGTCGTCCTTCAGCAGCGGCTCCAGCGGTCCCAGACCGAAGACCTCATCCACCACCTCCTGCGCCAGCCGGTCCCGCTCCACCGAGCTCAGCGGAACGCCTTGCTCGTTAATGATGGTCTGGATGACGGTGAAGAACTGCTGCTGCGCGCCGCGCGTCTCCTGCATCTCGCCCAGCTTGTCGAGATCGACGCGCTTGATCAGCTCCTTATGGACCGCCGTCTTGATGTGCTGCTGGACGCTGTCGCCAACAGTTTTCATGGGACGCCCATTGGGGCGAGGCGCGTTTGGCAGAATGGCATTAATCTCGGACATAACAGCAAATACCCCGGCTCTCGGCGAGACGTTCTTTTAGGTTTACTTCCACAGAGAAAACTTGGACTTCTTCGCGGCGCCTTCCTCCACCCCCGCGATCGGACCGGCCAGGTCGCTCACCCACTTGAGTATTTGCCCGGAGAACTCCGACTTATGCTTGGAGCTGATCGGCTCGCCCAGGATTCCCGAACGCACCACCTCTGCGTAACTGTTAGGAAGCTTCATGGCAACCGGAAGGCGAATTGCCTTTTCGATCTGCTCCAGGCTGACCGCGTGCTGGGCCGAGAAGCGGTTGATCACGACCTTTACCTTCTCTGTGTTTTGATCGTTCTGCGATAGGCTGTCCACGTATCTGGATAGGTCGCGGATGGACCCGATCTCCGGCGTGGCCACCAGGTAAACCTGGTTGGAAGCCTCGATCACCGAGAGGGTGGTCTCATCCAGCGCGGTTGGGCAATCGACGATGACGTAGTCGTACTCGCCGCGCAGGAAGTCGAGTGTCTGGGCCATCGACTCGGGGTCGGTCGCCTTTCTGCCGCCACAGACGTCCGGCGAGGAAAGCACCTCAAGCCCGCTGGCGTGGGTTGCGATATAGCCGCGCAGCAGCTCGCTGTCCAGCCGGCTCAGATTGCGCACCAGTTCGTGAAAATGGTAGCGGCTTCCGTCCAGTCCAAGATAGATGCAGGCATGGCCCAACTGCGGATGATTGTCGATCAGCAGCGTCTTCTTGTGATGGCACTGCACCAGGTACATCGCTACATGCACGGCAAGCGTGGTTGTGCCCACTCCACCCTTGGCGCCAAAAAATGTAAGTACCGAGCCACGCGTGGCATTGCGAACTGCCCTCGTAGTCCACTGCTGGTTCATCCGGGCCAGAGCATCGGAGAACTCCTGGTCGTCGAACTCACTACCGATGAAATCGTTGCAGCCGCAGCGCATCGCGCGCAGCAGCACATCGTGGTCCTGGTTCGCGGAACGCGCAACCAGCGCTGCCCTGCCCGCAAACAGCTCCTGAATGTAGGCGGCCGCCTCGATCGCCTGATCGATGTCCTTATCGAAATCGATGACGGCGACGCAGGCATGGGAGGACTTGACCGCCTGGGGAAAGGGTGGACGCTTTGCGGCCGAGATATAGTTATCACAATCGATTCGGTGCACGGCCCACAGCATCCTCGACGCCGACTCGGCGATCTCATCGGCCAGCTTCGGGTCGAGACCGACCGTGATCAGTGCGATATTGGGAATTCCCGCGTTGTATGGAACTGAGTTCACTGTCTATTCCTCTTTGTAACTGGCAGACGTTTTGAGCCGCGGAAGAATACAAATCTCGTTCTACCCCACTTCACTTAATCGTTGCGTCGTACCCATCTTGCAGCAGCCGTTGACGCATCGTCTCGGCGGCGGCTTTGTTTGCAAAAGGGCCCACATCCAGGTGCAGCAATGAGTCGTGCGGATCGTGATTGACAGCGACGTTATACCCGTGACGCTTCAGGGCGGCAACCATCGCATCCGCATCCGTTTCGTGCGAGAGAGTCATGATCTCGACCATCGAACGTGCCGGCGCATCTCCCGTCTCGGCTGCATGGTCGCTGGTGGTCGGAGTTGCCCCGGAAGAATTGGAGGACTTGATCGGAGGCGCCTCATGCACTGCTGCCACCAGCGGAGCAGCGGGCTTCGGACTTGCCTGAGCCACCGGCGCCCGGAGTTGCGCGGGCGCGATGCGCTGCGCGGGCGCGATGCGCTGCGCGGGCGCGATGCCCTGTGCGGCCGCGACGCGCTGTGTGGGCGCGGTAACGGGCAGGATTGAGGATGCCTGCAAGGGAATATATTTGTCAGTCGCAACCGCTGTAGTGGTCGCAACCGGCGCCGGCAACGAAGCCGGAGCGCGCGGAGGGACCACCGCGGGAGCCGCACCCTGAGCAGAGCCGTTGGCGGGCGCGATCGCAGGAGTCGTCGGGGGGAGCGCCGGCGGCACCTGGCTGCCGCCAAATGGCGGATGGTTCGGATTCAGTGGCGGAGCCGCCGGATGCGGATTCCCGTCCTTGCCCAGTGACTTGTCGTAGCTGTCCGTATTGAGCGTGGGGATCGGAAACTCCGGCTGCGCAGGCACGGCCGTGTCCGTCAGCGGGTCAACCACGGTCGGCGTCACCACCACCACCAGTTCGGTCGTCGAATGGTTCGCGTTCTTCGACTTGAAGAGATATCCAAGGATGGGAATGCTGGCAGCGCCCGGATTCTTACTCAGAATGTCAGTCGTTCTCTGATCCAATAACCCTGATATTGCAAAGCTCTGGTCGCTGCGCAGCTCGACTTCGGTCGAAGCTCTGCGCGTGGAAATAGCTGGGATCGTAAATCCGCTGATAGTCACCGTATTGGTGTAATCCAGAGCGCTGACTTCGGGAGCTACCTTCAGCCGGATGGTCCCGTCCTCATTCACGATCGGTGTGAAGTCCACCTTGACGCCGTACGGCCGGAACATAATGGTGACAATGGGACCCGCGCCGGCCGCCCCAGGCTGGATCACCGGGAAGGGAAACTCGCCGCCGGAGAGGAAGTTCGCCGTTTCGCCGCTCACCGTCGTGATGGTCGGTTCGGCCAGGATCTGCAGCACTTGCTTGCTCTCCAGATCCTGGATGGTCGCGCCCAGGTTCAGCTTCGCGCTGTACAGCATGAAGTTCAGCGGGCTTCCGGTCGTCACCTGGCCGCCGCCGACGTTTCCGGCCGCCGACGTCGCGGCGGTCATGGTCGATGGATACTGGCCCGTGGTTGTCCCAGCCAGGAAGCTGGTGTTTCCGCCGGGATTGAAGAGGTTGATGCCAAGCTGCAGCGCCTTGCTGCGGTCGACCTCGAGGATCCGCACCTGCAGCCGGACCTGTTTGGGATGGCTGGGAATGACGGTCAGCGCATTGGCCACTTCCTTGGAGTAGAGTCCCGCCAGCTTGACCGCCGTATCCGCCATCGCATCGCTGCCCACAATTCCGCTCAGCACCACGTGGCCGCCGCTTCCATTCACGCTCACCGCATTGCTGCGCATCGCCTGCGACATCGCCACGCGGAGCCCTTCAACATCCACATCGGCGGAGACCACATACGGCTGCGCCTCGCCCGACTCGTCCAGCAGAGTCAGCGAACTGACCCCCGGCGCCAGCGCGGTGACCACAATCTGGTTGGGACTCAGAGTGACTGAGTTGAGAATCGTGGGGTCCGCCACATAAACCCGGCGCAGACGCGTCTTCGTATCCAGAAACAACGAGTGGCCCACGATCACATGCAGCGTCCTGCCCTCCGCCACTACGCTGCTCATGCTGCCTGCAATCTGCGTTGGCTGGGCCGACGCGGCAGCAGGGGGCGCCGCCTGAGCGCCGGGCAGCGTGCCCAGTGCTGGAATCGGCGCCGTCGGTGTGGTCACCACCTGCGCCAGGCATGCGGGAATCAACGCTGCCATCAAGATGGCGACTGCCACGCCTGCGCCGGCGAGCGGCTTGCTTCCGGGATTTGAACCTTGCGATTTCACTGGAAATTGTCCGTCCTCGGCGTCGTACCCAGGATTGTCTCGACCGAATAAGGTTTCGCAACCACGAGCTGCAGCCGCCTTTGCACCGTCTTCTCCGGCGCAGGCGCCGGCATCCCCGACAGTTGCGACAGCAACACCGGCGGACCCTTAAACTCCTGCCGGTCAACCCCGTTTCTCAATACAAAGTGGACCGTACCCTGGCTGCTCGCCAGGTCAACCCGCTCCGCGTCTTCCGGCTTCACCAGCAGCGTGACCACGGTCGCGGCGGTAGGCTTGCCCTCGGGATCGGGCTCCGTCTTCTGCCCGGTCGCCAATACTTCAACGTCCTGCAGCACGGTGAAGGTGACCGGGTCAGGCGCGTTGGCCGGATGCAGCGTCACCAGCACATCCACACGCGTGCCCGGCAGCAGGAAGCCGGCGACTCCTACAATCTCGTCCGAACGCAGCGAGATGGCCCTCATGCCGTCCGGGATCTTTACTGTGATTCCGTTGCCCGAGCCGGGCGAAGACAACTGCCGCTCCAGAATTGGTTCGCCGGCCGCCAGCGGATAGAGCACGATGCGCCCCACCAGAGGTTGCGGGTTGCTGTACGCGCCGGTCAGGGGCATCGATGCCGGCCAATCTACCAGCCGCAGACTGTCCGCGCGGATCGCCTGGCCCGCCTCCATATTCGCGGCAGCCGCGACGTACTGGCTCTTCGCCGGCGGCGGCGCGGCCTTGGGTTGCTTGGTGAATTTTTGACTCAGCCAGAAGGTGAATACTCCGGAGACCACCAGGGCGATGATGAAGGCTGAGGTGAGTCGACGCGTTATCATCCTGCACCTCTATTGAAGCTGAAAGTAGAACGTGAGTAGGCTCCCACCTGCGATGGCCAGGGCATACGGCAATCGCAACGTGTGAGCGTTGGTGAGATTCAGTTCGGGGTGGGGTTGCAGCCCCTGGTGGGTGTGGTGCGAGGCCAGCGCACCCACATTCATGATGGTCTGTTGCAGCCGTCCCCGGGCCAAGGCCAGCAGGACTGCCATCACTCCGCCGGAGATCGCGGTTAGAGCCAACAAGTACGCCACATGCGACAGGCCGGCGATACATCCTACCGCCATCATCAGCTTTACGTCCCCGGCGCCCATGCCGCCCGCAAGATAAAACACCAGGAACACCAGCCCGCAAATCACTGCCGCGGCCAGCGCGCCGAGCAGGTCCCTCCAGCCGCCAAGCGCAAGATGCAGGATCAGGCCGATCAGGAAGGCGGGGAAGGTGATGAAATTGGGAATCCGGCGGCTCTTGACATCGAAGATGGAGCCGGCCAGAGCGCAGGCGGTTGCGGTCGCAGGATACGTCAGATCTGATTGGACAATGGTCATTGATCGTTCCTGTAGTAAACCCGGGGAATATATCGTCTATTTGCCAGGACTGTTATAGGCCGGCTTACAGGAGCCTTGGCTGCACGTACCAAATACTCAATGACTCATCTCCGCCACACTGCTGGCTGGAGTAGTTTCGCGATAAACCGAAGCAAGAAGTCCATACTTCGCGCGACTTAGATCGGGGTCAGACGCTGGGAGTCAACACGTTTCCGGCGTTATTGAAATCGGTTCCGACGGAATTCGTGAGACTCTTCAATGCGACCATGGCGCCGAGGCCCATCAAGCCCAAAACAATGCGTGCTCCGGAAGGTCCTGGCCCGAGTCTTGCGTCGCCAGGTTGCCCAGGAGATCGATCACGCTCTTCATCTGTTCTCCTTGTTCCTTGGGCTTGTCAGTCTTCGATTCGAAAGATGCGGGCTGAAGTTCGCCCGGTCATCCCCTTGCGACAAGCTACCGCGGACCAAGGTTTGGGGGAGGCAGCTTATGTGAGCGCTGACGTCTGACGCTCACATAAGCTTTGTCCAGGTTAGACAGCATTGGTGAGGTTGTTGCCAACGGTGTTGAAGGAGTTCCCGATGGTGCCCGAGAGGCCCCTCATCGCTGCAACGGCGCCAAGACCTACCAGGGCCGCGACCAGTGCGTACTCAATCAGGTCCTGACCGGAATCTTCCTTAATCAGGTTGCTGAGAAGCTGCTTCATATTCTTCATCTGTTGTTTCTCCTCGTTTGTTTCTCCGCGGCACTCCGGTCTGCGAGTTCCTCGGGATGTACCGAGATTAGAGTTGGCCCTGCACATTAGAAATCCCCAAGAAGTGTCATTAGGTACCACTTAAGTTCGCAAAAAACTGCGCCTATCTCTTTGCAGAACAGTCACTTATCTCCGCGCCAAACACTCGCCGCGCGGGCTCCGCTTTACCCTTCCGATACATACCGCGCCGCGCCGCGCACGGGCTGTGGTACCGTACGTCGAGAACCACCCCGGCGCAGTCCGACGTAGCCACCACCGTGGCCGGGGTCAGATTCGGCGCTGTTTGCACAAAATGGCTGAAATCCCGATTTCGCGCCTGCAAAACTGGCCCTGCCCGCCCCCACTTTCGCCGCAGCAACGGCGTTCCACGGCGGTCGTTCTTGCGGTGGCGCTGCTGGCGCGGCTCATCGTTCTCGGCATCGTCATTGTTGCCAATCCGCACAATTGGCTCTACTCCCGCGGCATCGAGATGGGCCTGCTGGCCAACTCGCTGCTCCACGGCCTGGGCTACAGCTCTCCCTTCGGCGGAGTCACCGGACCCACCGCGTTTATCGCGCCGGGATACCCCACCCTCGTCGCCGCCGTGTTCCTCGTCTTCGGCAGCTACACCTTTGCCTCCGCGATCGCCATCATGGCGCTGCAGGTCGCGATCAGCGTGCTCACCATCGCGTGGATGATGCAGATCGCCAGGGACACCCTCGGCTTCCGCACCGCAGTGCTTGCCGGCGCCTTCTGGGCGATCTCGCTCCCGCTGCTCTGGATCCCGACCATCTTCTGGGAGACCAGCATCTCCGCGTGCGCCCTCGTCGGCATGATCGCGTTTGCTCTGCGCGCGCGCCGCAGCCCCACCATCGCAACATGGATACTGCTTGGGTCGTGCTCCGCCGTCATCGCGCTCATCAATCCGGCGCTGCTGCCGTCGCTCGTGGCCATCCTGGGATGGCTGGCCTGGCAGACGTGGCAGGTCTCGCGGACGGCCCCGCTCTTCGGCCTGCTGGCGCTGGTCCTTGTGTTCTCGCCGTGGCCCATCCGCAACGCCTACCGCTTTCACGCCTTCATTCCCCTGCGCAGCACAGTCGGGTTTGAGCTATGGATGGGCAATCGCCCCGGCTCGACTGGCTTTCTCGACGAGTCGCTCTTCCCCTACTACAACCATCAGGAGCTGGCCAGCTATGTTGCCAAGGGAGAGCTGGCCTACACCCGCGACAAGTCGCAGCAGGCCTGGGCCTACATTCGCGCGCATCCCGGGACCTTCCTCGACCTCACCCTGCGCAGATGCTTTCGCTTCTGGATGGGCACCGGAAGCGCGGGCGGTTCGCCGATCTTTGTCATCCACGCGGTCACCACAACCCTGCTCGGTGCGATCGGGCTTTGGCTCGTCTATCGCAGACGCATGCGCGACTTCGCAACCCTGATCGCACTGCCTCTGCTGCTGTTCCCGCTTCCCTACACCATCACCCATGCGGAGTTCCGCTATCGCTTGAACATCGACCCGCTCATGACCATCCTGGCGGCGTATGCAGTCTTGCAACTCGCCGCCGCCTGGTCGCGCCGGCAGCCCGCGACCCAACCTGCACCGCGGTAAAGCAAGCCTGCCGCCCCCAATTGCATGTTGCCCCTGAATGTGGAACCATGGGTCTCTCCAGGCCCCAGGTTAAACGTGACTCAATTCTCTTGCTGCACCCGGAAGTCTCTCGGAGCCTTATGTTGACGCGTCCAGTCTGGTTCGGTCTCGCAGTTCAAGTGAGCTCAAACCCGACCACTATCTTCGCTCCATCGGGAACGCCCGCGCACTCCATCTTCGGCCTGTCGCTGCTCGTCCTCGGCATTACAGCCGCCATCTTCCTGGTGGTCGCGGGGCTGCTGCTCTATGTGGTGGTGCGCTTCCGCCATCGGCCCAGCGACGCGAACGCCGCGCAGGAGCCTCCGCAGATCTACGGCAGCACCCAGATTGAGCTCTCCTGGACCGTCATTCCCATCCTGATCGTGGTCATGCTTTTCCTGGCCACTGCACGCATCATCCTCTTGACCCAGAACGCAACCAAGCCCGCCGACGCGCTCGACATCACCGTCATCGGCCACCAGTTCTGGTGGGAGTACCACTATCCCAAGCTGGGCATCGTCACCGCCAATGAGCTGCACATCCCGGTCAGCGATCCCAGGCATCCCACGCCGACCTACCTCACCATGACCTCCGCCGACACCGACCACAGCTTCTGGGTGCCACGCCTGGCCGGCAAGACCGACCTCATCCCCAACCGCGTTAACACCATGTGGATGGATCCCCAGGCGCCGGGCCTTTATCTCGGCCAATGCGCGCAGTACTGCGGCACCCAGCATGCCTTGATGTTGCTGCGCGTCTACGCAGACAGTCCCGCCGACTTCGCCCGCTGGGTCGCTCACCAGAAGCAGCCCGCCGTCGAAGATCCCAGCGTCGCCGAGGGCCGCGCCGTCTTCCAGCACAACGCCTGCATCAGTTGCCATACCGTCGCCGGGACCGTGGCCACGGGAACCTTCGGCCCCGACCTGACCCACCTCGCCAGCCGCGATACCATCGCCTCAGGGGCCATCCCCAACACTGCGGCGAACCTGCGCGCATTCGTCGACAACCCGGCCAACTTCAAACCAGGGTGCCTGATGCCTCCCATGCACCTCAACCAGCACGACCTTGACGCCGTCACCGCGTATCTGACGACATTGAAGTAGAGTACGGAAGGAAACCATGGCAACCCAGGCTCCGGCGACCGCAGGTATTGGCCAGCCCGCAAACCTCTCGCATACCGCACCGCGCCGGCTTGTGTTGGAGGTGCTGCACGACTGGGTGACCACCGTCGACCACAAGAAGATCGGCCTGATGTACATCGGCTACGCGCTGATCTTCCTGGTCATCGCCGGTTTTGAAGCGCTGCTGATGCGCGTCCAGCTTGCCATCCCCAACAACCACTTCGTCTCGCCCCAGGTCTTCAATCAGCTCTTCACCATGCATGGCACCACCATGGTCTTCTTCGTGGGCATGCCCATCCTCTTCGGCTTCGGCAATTACCTTATCCCGCTGATGATCGGCGCGCGCGACATGGCGTTCCCCCGGCTGAACGCCTTCAGCTTCTGGATCTCGGCGTTTGGCGGCCTGCTGCTCTACTTCAGCTACCTCGGGGGCAGCGGCCTCTACGGCGCAGGCGCCGCGCCCGACGTGGGATGGTGGGCTTATGCGCCACTCACCGCGCGCGTCTTCTCGCCCGGCCACAGCACCGACTACTGGACCCTCGCCATCCTGCTCAGCGGAGTCGGCACCATCGGCACCGCGATCAACATCGTGGCCACCATCCTCTGCATGCGCTGCCCCGGCATGACGCTGAACCGGATGCCGCTGCTGGC